>Ga0268298_10000760_pt1 | contig 40347 bp, 48 predicted proteins | sample WWTPWeurt_MetaG_FD_194462 | JGI IMG/M metagenome (GOLD analysis project Ga0268298, IMG submission 194462) | Activated sludge microbial communities from WWTP in Nijmegen, Gelderland, Netherland - WWTP Weurt | ecosystem: Engineered > WWTP > Aerobic digester > Activated sludge | place...
TTCCGGTACTGCTGGCGGCTCCGTAATCCCCGGTACTGCTGGCGGCTCCATGATACCCGGTACTGCTGGCGGCTCCGTAATCCCCGGTACTGCTGGCGGCTCCGTAATCCCCGGTACTGCTGGCGGATTTTTTATCCTTTGTAACGTGCTCCGAGTTCTCTGGAGTAGCTCTCTCAAAGACCCATTCGATAGCTTTTTTAATCAGCTCGGGCAGTTTTATTTCGGTTTCTATCGTGATCTTTGCCGAGGCTATCTTCGTGTCACCTGAGTGAGTCTTCATCTCGCCGCCTAGAGAAACCACGGCAAAAACGCTATCGGACGGCGCGTAGTAGTTAAAAACATCCAGCGGATACTCGCAGGAGTGAAACCCGGACTGACAGGGCTCGACACGCCCTTGGTGCTCGTAGGTTTGGCCGATTTCGTACTGAAAGTCTCGGCAGGTCCAATCTTTGTTGAAGCCCTTGTAGGCAATTATTTTTTTTTCTTCGCTCATTGATTTCTCCAGTTATCGTTTTTGTAAGTTAATGATTACTCCTATTTAAACATTGATTCGAATATTTTTTGTCGCCCCCAGGAGTTCTCTAGTTTATTCTTCAATTCTTTAATCATTGAATCATGAATCAATGTGGTTAATTCCGATGAGAATTTAGGAACCATTCCAAGCATCCCATCCTTATTTTCAATAAGAAATAAATTGATTTCCGGGATAATTTCTTTAGCAATGAAATCCTCGACTGTTTTAGCAACCAAAGATGACATCTTATTTTGAGCTTCTCTTATTGCTTGGTTTTTGAATGATTCTTTTATTCCTTCCAACACAGAAGGCAAGGAATCGGTTAGTGCTTTTTGTATTTGTTCATCTGAAATCATATTATCCTCCGGTTATCGTTATGAAATGCCCCGACTCTCACGGGACTGCTGTTTCATGCTAGTTTTAGGCCGTAGCCACAACAGCTAAGAGAAAAGGCCATGTTCATCATTACGACTGGGGACTTTTTTCCACTACTATGACGCCGTGCTAATAGGCGGTCTACCCTCATGGCTTATCCCTAAACGCTTCTTGCTTTAGCTTGCTCATCGCCTTGCCGGTCACTGGTGTTGATTATCAGCCCTAGAAACCATAATCTCACAGAAGTCCCCATGCGTAATGATCCTGGCCTTTAGCCACGCCAGGGCGGTGGTAATGCTGTTCGTCTGCCGATGTCAACTGTCACAGACTTGGCGAATCGCTAAAAGCGTAACCCGCATTGCTCCATTGGTATTCTTATGTGTCAGCTCTAAAAAAATCCCCCGCTGTGTTAGCCGGGGGGAGTGTTGGCTAATGGAGCAACCTGTTGGAGATTATATTAGCATTGTGATAAAATAAGTCAACATCTTTTTTAAATCATTTTGATAATATATTTTTATGGACATGAAGCAGTTTTTGAAAACCAGCACAAAGGGACAAAAAGAAGCCATGGCTAAGAACATGGGCTCCAGTCTGGGCTATTTTTATGAACTATCCAGTCGGCATAGAATGCCGAGTATTAAATTCTGTAGGCGATTGATCGCTTTGGATTCCAGATTTACTTTGCGGGATCTTAGGCCGGATATATTCGAGTGAAATGCGCAGACTGCCAGCTATTCCGTAGGGACACGATAGGGGATGGTTCTGGAATTGGTACGTGCCTGGCGTATGAGCAGTTTAGGAAGACTCCACGCTGGGAGGCCGCTTACCGACGTCTCGGCGGCTATGTGTTCTACCCTATGGCTGACCGGATTTGTGAGCGATATTTAGCCAATCGATTAGCGCCAGACTGGCTGCCTCCCAGCCGAGGGCCACGCACACGAAGCATCCCTGTGCTGCACAGGCTTCCAGAAAAGCTAACTGCCCATCTTGCCATTTAGACTTCCGGTGATCCCGGCGCTTGAGTTCGCAAACGAACGTAGGACTCCCGCAAATAACGATGTCAGCAGCGCCCACGGCAAGCCCTTCAGCCTTATGCTTAGCGGCCTGGTAGTACGTGCGCTGCCCTTCATTCCTGGGATGTAGGGCTATCCTGCCAAGTTCTGGATAATTCCGTCGTAGATGCGAGAAAAACGTGATCTGCTCATCGGTCTCAGACGGGCAGGCGGCGCGGTAGGATAGGGAGCCGTAGACTCTTGGCTTAAGCCACTCGGGAAATTTCATTCTTTTTCGGCTCCTCGTCTGCCGGTAGGTTGTAGCCGTAGACTCGGTAAAAATTCGAGTCGGTTTCTTTGCGGTACATGATCGTTTCGATGCCGTTTTCTAAAGCATCCTGGTATTTAGTATGATCCCGCGTGTTGTATCTGATCCATATCGTGAAATGCCGGTACTCGGTCACAAAATCTACCTTGAGGCACTCGTTGCCGGATCGGGCGATATGCGGCCTTGCAACGTAGGACACCACCCGGTCGCATTGAATTTGGTGCGGGTCTTTTTTCATCTGGCGAAAATCCGCCACAAGCTTCGAATTCGGATCTATGATCTCTGCCTTGCAGACGATGCAATAGCGGGCCGCGATATCGTTCTCGGCTTCGCAGGCTGGGCAAGGCTTGAACGTCCATCGGTAGGCGCACTGGCTGTAGGTGTAGGTCGTTGGATTCAGCGTGAAACCCTGGCAGCGCCTTCCAAAATGCGCGGGTTCCGGCCCGTATTCGGTCATGCAGCGGTAGCCTTCCAGGTCGATAAAATAGCCGTTCTCGTCAATGCTGCGGCGTTCCTCGTTTTTGACTGCGGCAAACTGATTCTCAAAACTGCACGTCGGGCAGATGGCATGGACAATAGCTCCGCTCGATTCATATTCCTTAACCTTGATTTCCGGACTGAACACGTCGCCATGCGGAAAATGTTCGTCGATATTATCGGCATAGTCCAGGATAAGAAAATGATTCTTCCCAGAATAAAGACGGGTTCCACGGCCAATCACTTGAATTAGCAGCCTGGCGGACTCGGTTTTTCTAAGTAGGCAAATCACGTCGGCATGGGGATAGTCGTTGCCGACGGTCTGCGTATTGATGTTGACGATGTATTTTTTACGCTGATGATAGAAGTCCGATTCTGCCTGTAACCTGGCTTTCTGGTCCTTGCTGGTAGCCAAACACGACAATTCCGGCGGCAAGCTGGCCATGATCTCCTCGCAATGCTGCTGAGTCGATCCGAATATCATCACGCCCCGGTAACCTTGGGTCTGCGCCACGATATCAGCCACAATTTCAGAGGTTAGCCGGCCATGCCCAACAAATGCTTTATCGACAGACTCCGCTGTATATTGACCGTTTTTCAGCACTAAGCCTGATGTGTCGTAATGATCGGAATGAATCGCGCCGACTAATGGCTTGGTCAAATAGCCTTGCTCGATCAGTTCGTGCGGCTTGATCTCATAGGTGCAAACTTTAAAATACGGGTCTTTCGTCTCGGTCTGAACGCCGTTCTGATAGTGACCTTCATAAATATAGCCGGTACCGGTACGGTACGGGCTGGCGGTCAGGCCGATAACACGGCAATTCGGATTTCCCTTCTTTAGATGCTTGATCAGCTTCTTGACGGTCGGCGTGATGCAGTCGGCCTCGTCTATGATGATAGCGCCGACGTTGTTGAGTTTGTCGGCGCTGTTTAGTAGCGTTTGCGTCGTGCCGAACACCACGTCATGCCGTAATTCTTTCCGCTTCAGCGAAGCGCAATAGATGCTGGCTTTCAGGCCATAGGATAAGTATTTTGCATGATTCTGTTCCACCAGTTTAGCGCGTGGGGCTGTACACACCACGCGCTTTTTTGACATTTCCCAAACCGATTTAGCCACCATCGAGATAATCAGCGATTTCCCGGAACCGCATGGCAAGACGAGCACTTGCGGGTCCAGGCTGCGCTTCATGTGCTCGATAGCCGCCTGATGCGCATCGGTTTGGTAATGGCGGGGCTGCATTGATTACCAGGGTATATCCGAGTCGTCGTAGTTTTCTTCTGTCTCGGCTTGGGTAGGCGCAGGCTCGGCAATCTCTTTGCTCTTGGCCGGCGCGACGGCGGATACCCAGTTGCCGGACTTGCCGTTAAACTCCCATATCATGAGTTTTAGGATCATGGGCTTGTTCAGCAGGGCGCGGGCGAGGTCCACGTCGTTCGGTTCGCGCTTGAGCTTGACTAGATGCCCGCCGACGTTAAAATCAATCGCAGCCAGCATTTGCTTTGCTTTTTGCGCCTTCTTTGCGTCGGCATGGTTCACCTGCACTTTCTGGAAAACCTTCCTGTTCTTGTAGGCTTCCGGCTGCATAATAGACCAGCGGATTTCAATGTAGCGGTCGCCCTCGTGTTCCTGCCATGCCACGGCATCCGGTGCGGCTAATACGTCGGTATTGTCCGGTATCAGTTCAAATTTTCCGCCGCCGGTTGAAAATTCGCCCGTGCTAGGCGCTTCGATGTCGTCCCAAAAACTCATGGTTGTGTCTCCTTAACAGGGGTTAATAAAACTTTTTGATTTTCTTTGATGCCTTCCAACTGCGCATGGTAGTTTCTCGGAATGGCAAACCAAGTTTCTTTCAGTTCATCGAGCGTTTTAGTCGCTTTAATTTTTTCAATGTGCTCAAGGTACGGATCTTTTCCAGACTCCAGCCAATTTAGCAGGACTCTTCCGGTTTCCTCGGTGATAGGCTTCGGATCTTTATCCACGAACAAGCCGGTGCGATCTTTCGACGCATTGGCAAAATGGCCGTCGTGTATGATGTCCAAAACTACGGTAAACTCGTATTCGGTGCCGTCCCGCTGTTCTGATTTCATGCCAAGTTTAACGATTTGTTTTCTGCCGCTGGCCCCTTCCTGCTGCGCGGTTTCGGTCTTGCTGCGCATGGTAGCTATGATGTGCATCCGGCTTTGAAGAATGCGGTCGATAAATTTTCTGTGACGCTCCCCGGTTTCGTTCCATGCGCTCCAGGTATTGCCACGGAACTTGGCTTTGGCGATCTCTTCATTAAGCTCCAGACACCCGCCCTTTCCGCTCCATTCATGGGTAATCGAGTCGATAATCAAAGTGCCATATCCGGCTGATTCGGCGGCGTCGATGGCCTCAATAAAACGTTCCGGCGTGTAGGGCGATTGCAGCTCCAGCACGTCGAAATCGACCAAGTTATCGTAGAGACTGGCGGACCTGTACTCGGTGTCGATCACGGCTATTTTATCGCCAATCCCCTTGGCAATCAGTAACGCGCCATAAGTCTTGCCGGACCCGGCTGGACCGGTAAGCGCAAGACGCGCCTTGGATTTTTTGCGCTCGGCTTTCTTAAATTTAAATGTCATTTTATTTTCCTCTTAATCAACGTTTCGAGGTTGCTATTTTATACGATAGTAGTATGATGTCAACATGTTTTTATTAAATAAAAAGGTGATATTATGACAGCGGATCAAATAAGGGCGGCATTACAGGATAGGAATTTGAGTTATATATCGAGGGTGACCGGGCTTAGCTGGGACGTGTTAAGAAAGTTCGCAAAAGTTAAGAGTTATTATCCGAAGGCGGATTTTATTGAGCGTTTGCGCCAGTATCTGGAGACTGGGAAATGATATACGACCAATTTCTGGAGGCCGGCTATCCCATATTCGGCCTTCACGGGATCAGCGATGACGGCTCGTGCGCATGCGAGAACCCACGCTGCGATGCGGCGGGGAAGCACCCGGTATTAAAACAGTGGCAGCATTCACCCATCTGGAGCGACGACCAGCTTGAAGTCATGCACGAAACCGGGCAGTTAGCCACCGGCTATGGCGTCTTGTGCAATGGGCTGATTGTTATCGACATCGATCCGCGCAACGGCGGCAACAAGAGCTATCAGAAACTGGCGCATATAGCTGAACAATGCCAGTTTGTTGTGGCGACGGGCGGCGGCGGAAAACATTTGTATTTCAAAGCGCCGGAAGGCGTGGCGCTGGTGTCTCACCTGTCGGCGTACAAGGGCATTGATTTTAAATCCAATGGCTACGTGGTAGGGCCAGGCTCCATTCATAAAAGCGGTAACCAATACGAAGTGCTGATCGGCTCGCCGTTCGATATTACAGACGCGCCGGAAGAATTGATCGAGCTGTTACGGAAACCGGCGTTCAACCGGACGGAATATAACGGCCTTAACGTCGATATTAAAGATTCCGAGATTGTCGATATGCTCGGCTACATCAATCCAGACTCAAATTACGACATCTGGATCAGGACGGGCATGGCAATCCATAACGTAACGGCGGGTACGGGGCTGAGCTTATGGGATGACTGGAGCGCTAAAGGGAGCAAATATAAAGGCGTAGCGGATTTAGATAGCCACTGGCACAGTTTTGGGCGTTCAGAACGTCTGGTCGGCATTGGGACACTGATTCATTACGCGGAGCTGGGCGGCTGGTCTAGGCCGGTCACGTTCGAACCTGAAACCCAGTTTGAGTTCGTGGAGCCGGCCAAGCCGACGCCGCCGACGATTGATCTGCTCAGACCGCCAGGATTTGTTGGGGAATTAACCGAGTGGATTAATAGCCAGTGCCGCTATCCACGGGAGCATTTAGCGGTGGCAGCAGCACTGGTTTCAGTTGGCAATATAGCGGGGTTGCGCTATATCGATGACGTAACTGGAGTAACGGCTAATTTGTTTGCGTTCTGCGTGGCAGGCAGCGCAACTGGCAAAGAGGCTATTAACCAAGCTATTACTGAGATCCATATAGCCGCTGGGATCTCCCAAGCTTGTCATGGGGATATCAAGAGCCAGCAAGAGATTGTACGAAATTTAACTCGGCATCAAGCGAGTTATTATAATCAAGACGAAGTTGGAATATTCTTAGAAAAAATAAATAACGCAAAGAAAAAAGGAGGCGCCCCCTATCTTGACGGCGTTATCGGGGAGCTGATGAAAGTTTACAGTAAAGCCAATGGATATTATTTAGTTTCTGGCGATGTGAAAGAAGATGTCCGTCGAGCATTGCTAATGGAGCTATCCAAGGCGAAAGATGACGGATTGCCGACAGAAAATATAGTGAGGGCACTTAATGAAATTGAAAAAGGCATAAAAAATCCGTTTGTCAGCTTAATCGGATTCACTACGCCAGTGACATTCGATGCCTCGGTAAATTACGAACAGGCAACAAACGGGTTTATAGGGCGATCTCTTATTTTTCATGAGAAAGACACTAACCCAAAAGGAAAAAAACGATTTAAGAAAAATCCTATGCCCGAATCTTTGGCGATGACTTTAGCCGCACTACATAATCAAGGAGTTTGTGAGGCAAAAACAGGCAGGGTTGAATATTATGGAAAAATGGCAGAAATAGCCACAACAGACGAAGGTAAAAATCGCCTTGAAGAAATTGAAGATGAATTTTATGAATTATCAGAAATGCATAAAAATAAAACCGGGCTTGAGGCGCTGGCGAGAAGAGGATTTGAAATGGTATGCAAAATTTCTTTTATTTTGGCTATTCCATCAGGACTAAGAACGCTAGAAATGATTAATTGGGCATCCGCTCTAATTTCTCGTGATATAGAAGAAAAATCGAGGCTTGCTTATGCAAATATCAACGAAAAATCAAATCCGTTAGAAGCATTATTAATACGAGTACTTAACAAACTTGATTCAAACAATGGAATATCAGCCAGTGCTATTTCATCATCCATGCATAAAGGACCAAAAGGCGCTCAAGAAATTACTGCCGTACTTGAAGAATTGGAAAAATTAGGAAAAGCAAGAAAAGTAAAACGAATCCATTCAAAAAATAAAACAGAAGTGATAGACTGGTACAGCACAGGTTAATTTTCTTTTCTAATTTTCTTAGAATAAGAAGCATAAGAGATAGCATAAGAACGTAACATATTGATTGTAGAAAGAATAAGCAGAATAATAGAATAAGAGGGGGTGGCATTCGAAGAGTAGAATAAGCAGAATAATAGAAAGGCAGGCCTCTTTTTCTATTATTCTTCTTATTCTACATAAAAACAATAGCTTAGAGTCTTATTCTGCTCTTATTCTGCTCTTATCCTAAACCCCGTAGCTTAACGGCACGGGGTTTTCGTGCGCTTGGTAGTGGCTACCCCTTATAATATAAAAAACAATATATATCTATATTTATCAATTATTTATATATATCTAGGGCTTATAACGAATGAGTTTGGGCGTTAGAATAAAAACAGTTGACATAATCTCGGCAAAAAGATAAGATAGCTTAAACTCAAGCTGATCATGGATAAATGATGAGCGACACACTCGAAAAATGGGAACAGGACGCTGATGCAGGTAGCCGCTCTATATGTAGAAACAAAAGGGGTTTATTTTGGCTTGGATTGCGTAGATCCTTGGGATATACAGAGAGACGCCAGGAATTACACAGGGCCATGGCCGGTTGTAGCGCACCCTCCTTGCCAGCGTTGGGGTCGATTCTGGCACGGGAGCACCCGCAAACCTCACCAGTACGCTATGGGTGATGACGACGGATGTTTCGCGGCGGCGCTGTCTTCGGTGAGAAAATGGAATGGCGTAATTGAGCACCCTTGCGATTCGCATGCCTGGCGTCATTTTGGCCTGGCTCCTCCGGCACGACATGCAGGCTGGCAATCGGCAGGGGACGGTATCGGATGGACCTGTTACGTGGAACAAGGTCATTATGGGCATATAAGCAGGAAGCCAACATGGCTATATGTTGTTGGATGCGACCTTCCGGATCTTGACTGGACAAAAGGAGAGCAGCGCCTGCACCCGATAGCGCTTGAGCGCTACGGGTATGAAAAAGCGCGCAGGATTGGCATGACGGCAATGATAGGCGGGAAAAATAAAACTCGAATCAGAAATGAAACGCCCATAGAGTTCAGGGATATTTTAATTAATATGGCCAAAAGCGGAATTAATGCAACTGAACATCACGAACATCAGCAACGACGAGATTAACTATTTTCTCGGCAAGCTGGGCATCGAGAGGCACAACGGGGATTTGCGGCACAAGAAAACAAACACCCACGTCGGCTGGATCTGGCAGGTGTATCTGGAAATCGATTTCGAGAAATTGAAGAAACTGGAGATAGTGAAGATATGAAGATTAATTTTAGCGGCATCATCAGCGTTGATATTCAGGAATTTGCCGACGTGTCGCCTCGGGAGTCACTCGAGGCGTATATGGATTTTCTGGAGCGGATCGGGAAGGCTGCGGCGGAATTGGCGACTGAAGCCAGAACATCCGAGAAAGCCAGGCTGGATCGTCTAATTCATTTTTGCAATACGGGGGAGTTCGATGGGTAAATATTGGCATGATGTGCTGGTTGAAATCGCTATTTGGTTTGAGGTCTGGCGCAATCGAAGGATTAACGCGGATCGTAAACGGAGGGGGTTGAGATGAAAAACGCGGTTATGAAAATGAATGATGTGGTCATGGGCAGCGGTGTTGCGATTGGGCTGCTGGTGGTTGGCGTGCTGATGGCAATCGGTATGATGCTGTGGGAGATCGACCGTGGTTTTAACGGGGGCGAGGAATGAGCCGAAAGATTGACGATCTACAGCCGGTAGTGGCGGCGATGTGCCGGGAATTTATCAAGCGGTGCGACGAAGCGGGTATCGATGTCATTATTACATCGACATTGCGAACGATGGAAGAGCAGGCGGCGCTGTACGCCCAGGGAAGGACAAAAGCAGGTCCGCGGGTGACGAATGCGAAGCCGGGGCAATCATGGCACAATTGGGGATGCGCGTTCGACTATGTTCCGATTAAGAATGGCAAGGCAGACTGGAACAACATTTTGACCTTTGCAAAATGCGGCGAGATAGCCGAGGCCGTTGGGCTGGAGTGGGGCGGTCGTTGGAAGATGAAAGACTATCCGCACTGTCAGTTTACCGGCGGAAATACACTGGCGCAGTTTCAAAATGGGACGGCTGATCTTGGTAAACTAGTATGACCTGCGCGTGGCAGTTTGTTATAGCGCATCCGTTTTTAACTGCGCTGATGATAAAAAAGTATACACGGTCTATTGACTTTTTGTAATAAATGTATATACTGTTATCAACGGTTCAGAAATGGTCTGGATCGAATAACCGGAGAGCAGAAATGACAGTAGCAAGCGATTTCGTAAAAAAATTGAGCAGAAAAAACTCTAACTCAAAAAAAATAGAGAAAGAGATGATCGAGACTTGCGCCAATAGAATTTATGGCGAACCAAGGTACGAACAGGGATGGGGAGAAATAGAAATTTGGGAATTTAGTGACAGTTCAAAAGTGTCATACGACGGCCGCGGATATATCGAGCAATGACACACCACGGCGGAAAGCGTCAAGGAGCAGGCCGCCCGCCTGCTCCGGCAGAACTCAAAAAGCGGATGGTCAGCATCCGCCTCCCGGAATGGCTACTCAATTGGATGGACGATCAGCCAGAGACAAACAGGGCTATCTTGATCGAGGATGCGCTTAAAAAAACGCATGGTATTGAGCCGCCAAGTGACGCATAACGCTGAACTAAGGCGCGCCGCCGCTGAACTTTAAACAATACCGCGATGCTTTCCGGCGTCGCCTTGAGTGACGGGTTATATATAATGACGAAAACAGAGAGATTTATAGCCGCTACAACACTAAATATTGCTGACCCAATCCAGTTTGGAGCCGAAGAGTATTGGTGCGCCATGAAGGTGCTCGATGACATGAAGGTAGCAAGGAAGCATAATGGGAAAGAACTATCGCTTGTCGGACGTATAAAATTAGCGATCGGGAAATTTGAAAATGATCGATGACTGCGAGAAGCGAGAATCCAGGCTTTCAGAGTGGGATTGTAGCTTTATTGAGTCCATCCGCTCTCGACTTGAGCAAGAAAAGCCGTTATCGACAAAGCAAATCGAGACGCTTGATAAAATATGGGAAAGAGCTACTGCTCTGGGATGATGTATAACGCAGAGCTAAGGTGCGCGAGCGATAGCGGCGGCATCGTTGATTGAGGGGCTGGTGGTTTTAATTTTAAACGGGAGACGGAAATGATTGATATTATCGCGCTGATTGGCCAAATCATTCGGCTGAAATTCAAGGACTCATGGCGCTACGATGCGTATTGCACAAGTTTGGTGGTGTTTCTGATTGTGGTCATTGTGGGGATTTATTTGTGAGTTATAAAATCAATTGCAATAACTCGGAATGTCCCGAGAATCATCGGTGCCATACGTTCATGGCGGAGCCGAAAGAGAACCAGGTTTATGAACGGTTTCAGTGGCGTCGGTCTAAGGACAAATCGCGGGACACGAGAAAGGTCTGTTTTGGATGTGACCACTTCATATCGATGCCGGAAAAACTGGTGGATTTAGGAATTTTGAATGACGATGAATAAATTGGTGGAACAAGACGAAATAGACGCGCTCTGCGATGAACTCAGGGCCGAGTTGATGCTGTACAATGAGCACGGCGGCGGTGCGCAGAACGAAGCAGCCTATGCCGATCTGAAGCGGCGGATTGACGACCTGGCCAATCGGCTGTTGTGTCCGTGTAGGGGTTGAATTGTAGGTATGGCGCTGACTCCAAAACAGGAAAAATTCTGTTTAAAGTACATCGAAACCGGAAATGCCTCGGAGGCATATCGGCAGAGCTATGACTGTGAACGAATGAGGCCGGAGACTATAAAAAGAAGCGCCAAGGAGTTGTTGGATAACCGCAACATTGCCACAACTATTGAAAAATTGAGACAGGAAGCCAAGGATCGTCATAGTATTACCGTAGACGACATCATAGCCGAATACGAAGAGGCAAGGCTATTGGCCAAGAGTTTAGAGAAGCCGTCCGCTATGGTATCAGCTACATCCGGCAAGGCTAGAGTATTGGGGTATGATAAATTGATTGTGGGTGGAGATGATAAAAAACCATTGACGGTAAGGCATAATATGGACGCCCCAGCCGCGACAGTTGAAGAGATTAAAAAACTTTTGGACGCCGAGAAATCCGGCGATAGGATCATGTGATAGATGCTGCCAGAACGCTTGCGTATCATGATCTGTACCGATTCGTCCGGTGGATGTTCAAGGCGCAACGGAATTATTTGTGGATGGAGGCCAAGCACCATCAGTTAATATGCGATGCGCTGGAGAAAGTCTATCGGGGAGAAACGAAACGGTTGATTATCAACCTGCCGCCCCGGTATTCGAAGACGCACATTATCAAGGCGTTTATCGGCTGGACATTGGGGCATCATCCCGACAGCGAGTATATTTATACCAGCTATAGCGGGCGACTGGCAACGGCATCATCCTATGATGTGCGTAACCTGCTTTTGGAGCCGGAATATAAAGCGATATTTCCAGGCGTTGAGTTGCGTGAAGACAGCAAAGCGAAAGACGAATGGCGGACGGTTCAGGGCGGCATGATGTATGCAGTTGGATCGGGCGGAACGATTACCGGCTATGGTGCCGGCAAGCACAGGGACGAATGGGGCGGGTGTATCTGCATTGATGATCCGCAGAAGGCTGACGAGGCCCGAAGCGAGGTGATACGTCAGAATGTAATCGATTGGTATTGCGACACTCTGCAAAGCCGGGTGAACAGCCCGAAAACGCCGATTGTCTATATTGGGCAACGCTTGCATGAAAATGACCTGGCCGGCTGGCTGTTGGCCGGCAACACGGGAGAGCAATGGGAGCATCTATGTATTCCGGCGATTACGGAAAATGGCGAGGCATTGTGGCCGGAAAAACATAGCATTGAAGAACTGCACAGGATGCAGGATGCGCTGCCGTATACGTTCGCCGGGCAATACATGCAAAGGCCGGCGCCGGCTGATGGCGGAATTTTTAAGCCGGACAACATTCAGACGATTGATGAAATACCTATTCAGCCGATCCAATGGATCAGGGCTTGGGATTTGGCCAGCACCACGGACGGCGACTGGACCGCAGGGCCTAAGCTGGGCCGATTGGCCGACGGGCGTTTGCTGATTGCCGACATGGTGCGGGTTCGGGTCGGGCCGGACGATAGGGATAGCGCCATGCTGAATACCGCGCGGCGGGACGGCAGCCATACCATCATCGGCATTCCGCAAGACCCGGGACAGGCCGGCAAGACGCAAATAGCTTACTTGACGAAAATGCTGTCCGGGTTTAGAGTCCGATGCAGCCCGGAGTCCGGTGATAAAATAACCCGGGCCGAGCCGTTCGCGGCTCAGGTCAACGTCGGTAATGTGCTGATGCTTCGTGGATCATGGAACAATGCTCTGATCGACGAGCTGCGGGTATTCCCGAACGGCACCTTTGACGACCAAGTGGACGGTCTCTCACGCGCTTACATGGAGCTGATTGGCAAGTCCATCATGGCGATTTCACCCACAGTTTTAGCGAGGGCATCAAGATGAAACGATTAATTATACTGCTGGCCATCCTGGCCGGAACAGCGCATGCAGAGCAATATTCGGATGACCCGATAGCGAACTGTCTGATCAAATCGACCGAATTTCAATTTGTCGGCAACATGCGCGATCAGATGACCTATGAAGAGGCCATGCGCTATCGCCCTGACCTGGCGCCGATTATCCACGAGATGTTCCGAGGCAGCCTGGCGATGTATTCAACAGAACAGGTGCATTCGTCCATTCAGCGGATGTGCATGGAGCAAGCGGAGAAAATGCACCGATGATCTGGCCGTTTAGAAAGAAAAAGAAACCCGAATCGGTAGCCGAAGCGCCCGCCGAACCGAAGCGCAAGAAAATCAGCGCCACCGTCCTGGCCAAAGCCTCTGAGAAAAAAACCGAAGCCATACGGCAGTTCGAGCCCTATCAGCCGCCGCCCGGTGTTATCCCGCCCGACAAAAAGGCCCAGGCGCTGGCAATGGACGAGACGCCGTATGATTACATCAACAACGCCTATGTCAACAACCACTTCCCAGGCTATCAGTATCTCGCTCAACTGGCGCAGCTCCCGGAATACCGGAAGATGGCAGAAATCATTGCCGAGGAGATGACCCGGAAATGGATCACGCTGACCTCGACCGGAGAGGACGATAAGACCGACCGCATCAACCAAATCGAAGACGCGCAAAGGCGGTTCAAGTTGCGATCGCTATTTCAGAAAGCCGCAGAGTTGGACGGGCTCTATGGCCGAGGCCAGATTTATATCGAACTGGACAAGCCATCTGGTGGCGTCGCATCGGAAGATCCGGATGAACTGCAGGCGCCGCTGTTCATTGCGCCGGCCAAGATCAAGCAGGGGGCATTAAAGGCGCTCAGGCTGATCGAGCCCATATGGACCTACCCAGGCGCTTACAATGCTCAAAACCCCTTAGCGCCGAACTACTACAAGCCCAGCCTCTGGTATGTGATGGGGAAAACGGTGCATGATTCCAGGATGCTGACGTTTGTGAGCCGTCCCGTGCCGGATTTGCTGAAAGCGAGCTACAACTTCGGCGGCCTGGCGCTCTCGCAAATGGCGCAGCCGTATGTTCAAAACTGGATGAGGACGCGTGATTCGATCAGCGATTTGATCCACTCGTTCTCGACCAGCGGCCTCCTGACCAACCTCAGCACGATCCTGTCGGGCGGTGCGGACGAAGGCATATTCGACCGGGCCGACCTGTTCAACAAGCTGCGCGATAACCGGGGCCTGATGCTTCTGGATAAGGACACAGAGGAGTTTTTCCAGTTCAACACGCCATTATCCGGTCTTGACGCACTCCAGGCGCAATCTCAGGAGCATATGTCGGCGGTCTCCGGTGTGCCGCTGGTTAAACTGCTCGGCATTACGCCGTCAGGGCTGAACGCCAGTTCGGAAGGCGAAATTCGGGTGTTTTACGATCACATTGCCGCGCTGCAGGAGAAGCTGTTCCGCGATCCGTTGACCAAGTTGCTGAGCATCATCCAGCTCTCGGAGTTCGGCGAGATTGACCCGGATATCACGTTCACGTTTGAGCCACTGTATGAACTGAACGAAGTCGAGAAGGCGCAGGTACGGAAGACCGACGCCGAGACCGATAGCGTGCTGATTGCTTCCGGCGTGATTGCGCCCGACGAGTCCCGTGCCCGCATTGCCGCCGATCCTGAATCGGGCTACAACGGGCTGGATTTGAATGTGGAGATCGAAGACCCGGATGAAGAAGACGAGACGCAGACCGAAGCCTAAATCAAACGACCTGATCCTGCCGGCCATCCATCCGAATGCCGGCATCGAGGCTGCATACCGGAAAAAACTGCTGGCCCTGGTCGACGAGATGCACAACAGTCTCGTCTACTGGCTGTCGGCGTCCTATCGGGCCAACATGGCGCAGGATGCCAATCCGGCGGATGAGATGGTCAAGCGAATGCGCCGATTGGGCGATCAATGGCAGAAACGATTTGACCAAGGCTCGCTGAAACTGGCCGAGTGGTTTGCCGGAACGAACCGGTCCTACACCGACGGCACTTTGATGAAGATCCTCAAAGACGCGGGTATTGCGATTGACTTCAAGATGACCGAGCCGATGCGGATAGCGTATTCGTCAGTCTTGCATGAGAACGTCGGGCTAATCAAGTCCATAGCCGAGCGACACTTAAGCGAAGTCGAGGGCTTGGTCTTGCGTTCAGTCCAACAAGGGCGTAACCTAGGCGATCTGGCCGACGAGCTGCAACGGCGCTACGACCTGACCCGGAAGCGGGCGGCTCTTATTGCTAGATCACAAAACAATATGGCGACTTCGACAATGAATAGAGCGAGACAATTAGACTTAGGGATCGAAGACGCTATTTGGAAACACAGTCATGCAGGGGCTAAACCAAGGCCGAGTCATGTAAAGGCTGATGGAGAAATTTATAAAGTAGCCAAAGGGATGTATCTTGACGGCGAATGGGTGCTCCCTGGCGTTCTTCCGAATTGTAGATGCACGTCCAGGAGTCTTCTGCTTGGTGTAAAGAGGATGTCGGTTTAACCAAACATCGCAATACTTGACACTATAAACTTATAGTTTATAATTCAGGCATCATGGTTTTAATCGCAACAGGACCGTCCCAAACCTTGAACGCCGTTGTTACCCTTGCCTTCGACCGCTCGGCCCGCACTTATGACGCGGACGGGCGGCTGCACGTCGCGTTAACCAATATCAGCAAAGCCACCGTCAATCCTTATTACGGTCGTGAAATCCCCGGCTATAAAGACCTCGGCCTGGACGCCGACAAAATCTATCACCTCCTTCGCGCACCTGAAGAGCTGGCCAAAGGCTCCGCTTCGTTCAACAACATTCCTCTGCTGTCCAAACATATCCCCGTTTCCGCCGATGAGCCACGCAAGGAGCTTGTCGTGGGCAGCACCGGCACCGACGCCGTTTTCAACGAACCGTTTCTGCAAAACTCCCTGGTCGTCTGGGACGCCGAGGCCATTGCCGGCATCGAGACCAAGGAGCAATGCGAGCTGTCGTGCGCTTACCGCTATATCCCCGTTATGTCGCCGGGCGTCCATGAGGGCATCGGCTATGACGGCATTATGACCAACCTAATCGGCAATCACGTTGCTCTCGTCGAAGTCGGGCGGGCCGGACGTGACGTAGTAGTTTCCGATGAAGACCCTTTTATCCATTTGGAGAATGAAATGAGCAAAGAAAAAAAGGCTCTCGAGGACTACCTCAAGCCGAAACTGGCCCAGGATCAGAGTATCGATCTGGCCGAACTATTGAAATTATCGAAGCTTGCGCTCGATGCCGAATCCGATGAAGACGACGAAGAGAAAGTCGCTGAGGATGAGGACGAAGAAGACGATGAGGACAAACCGGCGGAAGACGAAGACGACGAGGAAGACGACAAGGATTCCAAAGCCGCAATGGATGCCGCGATCAAGCAGGCCAAGGCCGACGCGGTGAAACAGATGCAGGCCATCCGCCAAGCCGAAAAGGACGTGCATCCGATCATCGGCGACATTGCCGCGATGGATTCCGCCGAAGCCGTCTATAAGCTGGCGCTGGATCATGCCGGCGTCGATACCACAGGCGTGCATCCATCCGCCTATCCGGCCCTGGTCAAGATGCACCTCAAGAGCCAGCAGGCACAGGGCAAGAAAGCCGCGTTGGCGATGGATTCCGCCGGTGCGACTGAATTTCAACAACTGTTCCCGACTGCCGGGAAGCTGAAACGGAGCTAATCATGGGTTTCCAAACATCAATTAATGTTCAGCCCGGATTAGCCAAACCGGGCGATTTCGCCTCGAGCAATCCGCGCTCGTGCGTACTGGCCGATGCCGGCGGCTTTGTGGCGGGTACGGGTGGCGTCACCGTCGGGCGTTTTGCCTGGACCGATAAAACCAACAATTCCAAAGTCGTCAATGCCGGCACGGGGCTTCCGCGTGGCTTTGTCGCCAACGAACTCCAGGCGCTGATTACGACCTATTTGGCCGAGTCCTCGTCTGTGATTCCAGTGGGCAGCCCGGTCACTCTGTACGATCAGGGCGATTTCTGGTGCGTCTCGTCGACTCAGGCCTTGCTTGGCCAGAAAGTTTATGCCAACTACGCTACCGGTGCGATTCGCACGGCTGCAACGGGTACGCCGTTAACGGGCGGTTCTGGGTCGGCATCGTCTATCGCGGCCAATGCGACCAACACATTCACCGGCTCTATTGCTCCTACGTATTCGCCATCCGGCGTTGTCGATAAGACAGTTCTAACCGCTTCAGGCGTGACAGGAACAATTGCTATTGGCTCGACCATTTCCGGGAGCAATGTGGTTTCTGGGACTACCATTGTCGAGCAGCTATCGGGGACCGCTGGCGGCGCTGGCACTTATGCGGTTTCGATACCGCAAACGGTGGCCAGCACTACCATTACCGGCGCTTATGGCGTCTTGACCGTAGGCGGAACCGTTACGGGCTCTTTTGCCGTTGGCAATGTTTTGTCAGGTACCGGCGTGGATGCAGGTACCGTGATTACCGCATTGGGCACCGGCACCGGCGGCGCAGGCACTTATATCGTCTCAAGCGCCACTGTGGTATCAAGTACTGCTATCTCTGGAACGGGCGACATCGAAACGAAGTGGTACGTTGCCAGCGTGGGCGCCGCCGGCGAACTCATCAAAATCTCAAGCTGGGGGCAGTAAGCCATGAAGCAAATTAATCACTCCGAACTGGCCAGACACGGGGTCTTTATCCCGCAGGCCAAAGGCTTTTTAGAGCCCCATGAATTGGCGATGGACTTCTCCCTCGCGATGGATGCCATGCCTACCATGATCACTACCTCGAACGCTGGCATCCCGGCGTTTTTGACGACGCTGGTCGACCCCGAGATGGTGCGCGTGCTGGTCACACCGAACAATGCGGCCAAGATTTTAGGCGAGACCAAAAAAGGCGATTGGACCACCCAAACGGCGATGTTCCCAATGATTGAGTCGACCGGGGAAGTATCCAGCTACGGCGATTTCAACAACAATGGCTCGGTCGGTGCGAACGCGAACTGGGTCAATCGTCAATCCTACCTGTATCAAACCATTACCCAATGGGGCGAATTAGAATTGGATCGCGCAGCAGAAGCCCGGATCAACTACGCTCAGGAGCTGAACATCGCTTCGGCGTTGATCATGGATAAATTCCAGAACAACACCTACTTCTACGGTATGGCCGGTCTTCAGTGCTACGGACTCTTAAACGATCCATCCTTGCCGGCATCGATTGTGCCTAATACCAAAGCGGCCACCGGTACGACCTGGGCCGTGGCGACAGCGGCGGAAATTTACGACGACGTGGTCAAGTTGTACACCCAGTTGGTGACTCAAACAAAAGGCATTATCGATCGTAAAACCTCAATGGTCATGGCAATGTCGCCCGAGATCGAGGCGAACCTGACCAAAACGAATCAGTACAACGTCAACGTCACCGATCAGATCGCTAAAAACTTCCCTAATCTTCGCATCGAAACAGCAACCCAGTACAGCACGGCCGCCGGCCAACTGGTCCAGTTGTTTGTCGATAAGATCGACGGCAAAGACACGGGTTATTGCGCGTTCAACGAGAAGATGCGGGCACATGCGGTCATTCCGGATGTATCCAGCTTCAAACAGAAGAAAACAGGCGGCACCTGGGGCGCGATTATCCGCTACCCTGTCGCTTTTGCATCAATGCTGGGGGTTTGATGAGTACGGTAACTGTAGGCTGCAAACTCCCAAATGGTCTGGTCATCGAGCTGGACGAGCAGCGCGTCGTGCTGAACGGGTCTAACTCATCCAGCATCATTGGAGGCTTCGGGATGACCGAAGTCAACAAGCCTTTATTCGACGCCTGGTTAGCCAAACACAAGGATTATGAGCCCGTTAAACAGGGCTTGATCTTTGCGCAGGAAAAGCCCGCGAACGCTCAAGCCGAGGCCAAAGACAAGGCTAAACTGAAATCCGGGTTTGAGGGGCTGGACCCTAAAAAGCCGGCTGAAGGCATCGAGCCTATGGATATGAAATAAATGGCCGTCGTCGTCTTTGATCCCGCTGCGTTCAAGACTCGGTATCCCGAATTTTCGACCGTGGCCGACGGGACGCTGACGGCGTATTTCTACGAGGCGACCCTGTATCTGAACAACTCGGAGTCGAGCTTGGTCACCGACGTGACCCAGCGTTCCGTACTGCTGAATATGATCGTGGCGCATCTCGCCGCGCTCAATTCCGGCGTCAACGGTCAGGCTCCGAGTCAACTGGTCGGGCGCATTACTCAGGCTTCCGAGGGCAGCGTGTCGGTTTCCTCCGACATCGGCCCGGTCTCGAATACCGCCGCGTGGTGGATGCAGACGAAGTACGGCGCGTCCTATTGGTCTGCGACCGCACCTTACCGAACAATGCGCTACCGGCCCGGGTCCAGCAAACTCCAGGAGCGCACATGGCTTCGGTAACGATTTCAGGCGGAGACCGGTTACGGGGACGACTGGATGAGATTGCCCGGAAATTGGAAACGGCCAAGAAAGTGTCCATCGGCTATCTAGCTGGCGCGACCTACCCGGACGAGAATCACACGCCCGTGGCGATGGTGGCGGCGATCCAGAATTTTGGTGCGCCTGGGGCGGGCATTCCTCCACGTCCCTTTTTTACCAACATGGTGCGCACTCATAAGGACGAATGGGGCGAGGATTTAAAGCAGGCGCTGGAGGCTCAGGATTACGATGCCGAAAGAGCCCTGGGCACAATGGGTCTGCTGATCAAGGAAGAGTTGCAGGACTCGGTACGGGAAACGTATGAACCGCCGCTATCCCCGGTGACGGTGATGTTGCGTGGGATGCGTTCGGTCGGAGGACCTGATTTTCGGGTCACCGGCGCGACCGTGGGTGAAGCGGCGCAACGGGTAAAGGAAGGTAAGACGAATTACGGCGCCAGCACGAAGCCGCTAATCGATACCCCGGCGGCGCATTTGCTCAACTCAGCCGATTACACCGTCGAATGAACCTGCATCAGATCGTTAGCGGTGCGGTCGGGGCGGTGAATCCGCCGACGACCATGACCATACGGCGCAGCACCGGCTACACGACCGGCACCGACGGGACGCAGACTCCGACGTATTCGGACGTGACGACCACGGGCCAAGTGCAGGAACTGTCGAGCGGCGATATCAAGCGGCTCGAAGGGTTGAACGCTCAGAATGTGCAGCAAAAAGTGTATCTGAACGGCAACTACGAGGGGCAGTTCCGGGCGCTCGGCAAGGGCGGGGACTTAATTAAATTCGGCGGCCAGACGTATCTGGTGACCGCCGTTCTCGAACGCTGGCCGGACTGGTGCAGCGTGGGAATCACAATGCAGCTTGATGGTGCTTAGAAATGATCAATACGCCGATTTATTATCTCGATGCCAGTGGCCAGGCTGTCCCGGTAAGCGCAAATAAACCAAAGCAAATCGTCATCACCCGCCCTGGCGACACGGCTGCCTATTCTATCAACGATGCCGTCGGCGATATCGGCGGATCGGCGATTTTTGAGCTAACCGGAATAGGTGATAACAACGCCCTGTTTGTTTTAACTCAGGTTGATTTGATCGTTGACCGCAACAGCGTGCCTTCTGGTATGACGGCCGGATTCGAGTTGCATCTGTTCAAAGCCTCGCCAACTGCTATCGCTGACAACGCAGCGTTCTCAGTTGGAACTTCCGATCGGGCAAAATGGCAGGGATTCGTTCCACTGGCCTTGCCGACTGTAAGCAACGGGACGCTATCGAGTTTCAATGCCGCCGATAACAAAAACGTCCAGCTGAGCGCAACCGGCAGCCTGTTTGTCGTGCTGAAAACACTGAGCGCTTACACGCCTACGGCCAGCATGATCAAGTGGCTGAACATCTACGGGATGAAAGTATGATTCCTATGCTGATCCCTGCCGTTCGGCAGATTTTATTCGGCCAGAGCCTGGAAAAGAAAGTACAAGCTATTGTCCGAAGAAACGGAATAGCCATGTATGTGCCTATTCCTGGAGTTACGTGTTTCCAGGATTCGGCATGTACAATACCGGCAGTGGTCGATGATCCAGTTGGAGGGCTGAAAGATTATCTTGGACTTTATCCGGCGACTCAGGCGACTTCTGGATATAGGCCGATCTTGCGTGGTAAAGTTAAGAATCTTTTAAAATATTCTAATGATTTTAGCAATGCAATATGGCAACTACAAAACGGCATTACTCAATCTTTTGGATTTAGTGATCCGGATGGAGGAAATGAAGCAACAAAATTAACAGCCTCAACGGGAACATATAGGCCAACAATAAAAGTTAACAGTAATAACACTGGTATTATTCTGACAATAAAACAAATTCAGAGTATATACATAAAAAAAATAACAGCTTCAACATGCCAAATACATTGGTTTGAGTCAGGGGTAAATACTGGTATAGTGGTAGATCTAAATAACGGAGTTATTACTGGAGGGGCTTTTGGAGATGCACTCCCAGAAAAATATTCAATAATCACATTATCTAACGGTTGGTATAGAGTTTCATTCTCGATAACTCCATCTACAGCTAATAGTTTAAATATTATGTACGATGGTACTCCAGCGGCGGGTTCCGATTTATTCTATATATATAAAGCTCAATTAGAGGTAGGATCTGTTGCTAATCCCTACGTCCCAACAACTTCTGCTCCCGCATCTTCATCCTATGGTCCTTATTGGCCGGATTTCGATGGGGTTGACGATGTTTTATCAATATCGGGGCTAAGCGCATTTACTAGCGCAGCCGTGATTAAATCCGTAAAAAATACAGGATATTCGATACAGACAGAGCAAGATATTTCCGCTGGATATTCATTCAATACTAAATTCTCGAATGCGCTTATGCTGGCAAAGAGTACGCCATCGAGCAGTGAGTTAGCGGTTATTAAAAAATACTTCGACAAACTAGCAGGAATAACCATATGAGCACCTGGAATAATTCAGTAGTTCTCATCGTCCCTATTGCCAATCAGAATATTGCGAAAGAAATATCCCGCGCACTTGACCCGGATATCGGCGGTTATAAAGCTTATGAAACCTATTTAAGTGCCGATGGTGCAGAACCAGCAACGCATTGCATTTATGGAACACCGTGCCAACAAGAATTCTTCAACAATGTGCAGTTCTTAAATAGTTCTGAAGTTCCCATTGCTACCCGCTCGGGCGCATTAAAGCAGATGGTCGATGCAGATTATGCGACTAGATGGCCGGAGTTTACTGCGCCAACATTCGCGGAATGCCAGACTTTTCTTGAAAATATCCAAGTTTTTTCGGATACGTCCTGGGATTTTGCGTTACAGGAGTCGGGACTACAAGTGATTCAACCAGTCGTGGAAATTTAAAACATGGCCGCCACCTACGCCAACATCACCGAAACCAACGCTTTCACGGCGCTACGGGCGTTCGTGCTGGCTTATGTCGACTGCGAAGTGATTAGGTCGCCTGTAAATCGGGTCGCGATGCCGAAAAACGATTTCATCGCGCTGACTCCGATTCGCCAGACCGCACTGGAAACCAACGCGCACGCCTACACGGCGACCGAGGAAACCGTCAAGCGACCGACTCAATATACCATCCAAGCAGATTTTTACGGCGCCCGCGCAAGCGACCGGGCGCACACGATCACGACATTGTTCCGTGACGAGATTGCCTGTCAGTTTCTAGCCGACTCCGGCTTCGACATTCAGCCCCTGTTCGCCTCCGACCCTCAGCAACTCCCCATCGTCACCGGCGAGGAGCAATACCTTGAGCGATGGACGGCGCTGTTCGAGTTACAAATGAATCCGATCTTGACTCTGACCATCGAGACAGCGAATACGCTGGCCGTGGGCGTGCTCAACGTCGACCGAGAATACCCTCCCAATTAGAGGAAATTTAAATGTCAATACCAGCTACTCAAATCGTGCAAGTCAATCCGGGGGTTCTCTCCGGGGGTGGAAGCGCCATTCAAATGAACGGCGTCATTCTAACTTCCGATACCGCCGTGCCGCTGGGCACCGTGCAATCGTTCCCCAGCGCCGCGGCGGTGGCCGCGTTCTTCGGCGACAGCTCGACCGAGGCGACTCTGGCTGCCGTTTATTTCGCAGGACGGAACAACGCAACGAAACTGCCGGGCCTCTTGTATTTCGCCCAGTGGAACACGTCGGCGGCAGCATCTTATCTGCGCGGCGGCTCGCTGGCGTCGATGACGCTGGCTCAGCTCCAGGCATTCAGTGGCACGCTGACGATCAGCATTGATGGCACTCCAACAACTTCCGGCACGATTAACCTGTCCGGTGCGTCGAGTTTCTCGAACGCGGCGGCGCTGATCGAGGCCGGGTTTACTACGCCGGCCTTCTCCGTTAGTTATGACTCGCAACGAAATGCGTTCAAATTTCTCAACGACTCCACTGGGGCAACATCGACTATCACGTTCGCTACCGGCACACTGTCGACGAACCTGAAACTGACTGCTGCAACCGGCGCCGTCTTGTCCCAAGGCGCCGCCATTGCAACGCCCAGCACAATCATGAACAGCGTGAAATCGCTGACTTTGAACTGGGCCACATTCATGACCACAACCGAGCCGGACGCAGCCACGAAAGTTCTGTTTGCATCCTGGGCCAACGATCAGAATAACCGATTCGCCTATGTGATGTGGTCGACAGAGGCCGCGGCCATTGCAACACCCGACACCACAAGCTCGGCGGCTCAGATCATTGCCGCCGGTTACTCGGGCACCGTGCCGATTTATGTTAACTCGACACTGGATGCAACGGCGAAAGCCGCGGCGTTTTTCCTCGGGGCAACGGCAAGCTTGGATTTGAGCCGGACCAATGGCCGTATCACCTATGCGTTTAAATACCTGTCTGGACTGACTGCGAGCGTCACCGACGAGACCATCGCGACGAACCTCAAAACCAACGGCTACAACTTCATCGGCACCTATGCGACCGCGAACGACAGCTTCACGTTCTTCTATCCGGGTTCGATCACCGGCGATTACACGTTCGCCGACGAATTCATCAACCAGATTTATCTGAACGCGCAGCTTCAACTGGCGCTCATGGTGCTGCTGACCGGCGTCAACTCAATCCCGTACAATAACGACGGGAAGACGTTGGTCCGGGCCGCTTGTCTTGACCCGATTCTGGAGGCGCTGAACTTCGGCTCGATTCGCCGGGGCGTGATTCTGTCCGAGTCGCAAAAAGCCCAGGTCAACAGCCAGGCGGGATTGGACATCGATACCGTACTGACGAACGAGGGATGGTATCTCCAAATCAACGACGCAACGGCCCAGGTCCGGGCGGCTCGGGGCTCGTTCCCGATGACGCTCTGGTACATGGACGGCGGTTCGGTGCATCAAATTGTCCTGGCTTCCATCGTCATTCAATAAGGAGACGCGAAAATGGCAACTTTAACCACGGCAAACAGCGTCTTTATGATGGGCGTTGCGAACCTTTATAACGTCCCGGTCAAGATCGAGGGCTATACCACCGACGACTCGTTTATGGCCGAGGATGTCACCAATGCCGAAGTGATGATGGGTCTCGACGGCAAGATGTCGGCGGGCTACACGCCCTATCCGACCGTGTTGAGCGTGACGCTCCAGGCCGACAGCTCGTCAAATCTGATCTTCGATACGCTGCTCCAGGCCGAGAAGCTGGCCCGCGAGAAGTACGTTTTAAACGCGTCGGTTCTGATCCCGTCGGTGAACCGGATTTATACGTTCACCCGTGGTTTTATGACCAAGGCGAGCCCGCTGCCGGCCAACAAGAAGATTTTGCAGCCTCGAAAGTTCGAGATCACGTTCCAGGACATGGTCTGGGCCCCGGTGTAACGCATGCGAAAGACACTCACGTATACCGTCACCGATGAAGGGCGCGATCAGGGAAAAGCGTTTCTTATTACTGAGATGTCTGCCGCCGACGCCGAAGACTGGGCGCTTCGGGCGTTCTTCGCGCTGATGAACTCCGGGATCGATATCCCGGACGAAGTGGCAGATATGGGGTTTGCCGGAATTGCGACCATAGGGCTTAAGGCGCTCGGCAAGGTCGAGTACGCGAAAGCGAAACCCTTGTTCGACGATATGATGTGCTGCGTCCAGATCGTCCCCGATCCGGGTAAGCCGAATGTGGTCCGGTCGCTGATCGATACCGACATCGAGGAAGTAACGACCCGGCTGAAACTCCGGTCCGAAGTGTTCAAACTGCATACTGATTTTTTAGCCGCCGCCGCCCCGTCGATTACGGCCCCGATCAAGACGGCCCCGGCGGCCTGATCGAGTACCGGAACGTACCGAAACTGATTGGAGCGGCGCTATCGCATAAAGTAGCCACCCTCAGAGAGTTGCAGGAATACTACAGTCTAGAGGACGTTTATAATATGCTGGAAGTGATTAACGTGGACATTCACAATCAAAATCTGATGCTCAAAAAGGATTCGAAATAAGTGGCCACGGTCATCGACTCTTTGCTCGTAACGCTCGGCCTCGACCCGTCCGGATTCCGGCGCGGGACCGACGAGGTGCGCCGGGCACAGGATGAACTGACCGAGCAAACGCGCCGGCAGAACTCGGCACTGTCCGAGCAGGAACGGAAAAACGCAGCGGCACAGAAAGCCCGCACGCAAGATATTCAGGCCAAAGCCAAGGCAACCGCCGAGGCATTTGCCAAGATCCGCAATCAGGCAATTTCCCTGCTGGCGGTATTTACCGCGGGCAAGGGCATATCCAGCTTCACCTCGGACACGATCAGCAGCACGGCGGCGCTCGACCGTCTGGCAGATAACGTCGGCATCAGCATCGACAAGCTGGCCGGATTCAAACTGGCCGCGCAGAATGCTGGGAGCAGCGCCGAAGGCATGATGAATCAGGTTCAGAAAACCGCGCAGATGATGGCGGATTTTCAGGCGGGCCGCGCTAGCTCGGAAATCTCCGGGTTTTTCTTCCAAGGCGGCCAGGCCGACGCCTTCAAGGATACGACCTCGTTGATTCTCGCTCAGGCCGACGTGCTGCACACTAAGCTGGTCACGATGGGCGAGCAGCAAGCGATGCTGGCCGCGCGTGACATGGGCATCAGCCCGCAAGAGTTTAATTTCCTGAAACAAGGCTCCGCTGCCGTCAAGCAGCAGATGGAAGAGGCCGCTCGGCGGGTCAAAGTCACCGACGAGCAGGGCGAAGCCTCGAAGCGGCTGGCGGCCAACTGGAACAATCTCAAAGCGGCGTTTGAAAGCACCGGGCGCGAGATTTTGTTCAAGTTGACACCGGTCATCGACAAGCTGTTTGAGAAGCTCGAGCAGTTCGCCGAATGGCTGAAAACAGTCGATGTCAAGTCCTGGGCCGATAAGCTGGTCGAGGTCGTGGCACAGATTTTCGACGATTTGAAAAAATTGACCACGTGGCTGGCATCGGGCGAGCTGAAAGGCTGGCTCCAGGATGCGACCCAGGCGGCGAAGCTGTTCTTCGACGAAGCGGGTAAAGTGGTCGATCAGCTCGGCGGCTGGAAAACCGTGCTCGAAGGCTTGATCGCGCTTAAGATCGTCTCGATGGTGGCGCCGATCATGGGGCTGGCTGGCGCGTTCTCGGCTTTGGCTGTCCCCTTGCTGGCCATCTCCGGTGCGGCGGCAGCGGGTTACGGACTCGGTACGCTGCTCAATAATGTCATTCCGCAAGACTGGAAAGATAAAGTCGGCGAATGGACGGCGAAAGGTCTTGCCTTTTTCGGCAACGAAGAGGCTAAGAAATCACTGGAGCCACAGAAAGCCATCGAATTCTTTCAATCGCAAGGATGGACCGAGGAGCAATCCGCCGGCATCGTCGCCAACCTGATCCGGGAAAGCTCGCTGAATGCCAAGGCGGTCGGCGACGGCGGTAAGGCGTTCGGCATTGCCCAATGGCATCCAGACCGGCAGGCCGATTTTAGAAAATGGGCCGGGAAAGACATCCGTGAATCTTCGGTCGAAGAGCAGTTGGCTTTCGTCGATTTCGAACTTCGGCGCGGTAAAGAGAGGGCGGCGGGCGATAAAATCAAGGCCGCCTTGACCCGCGAAGAGGCGGCGGCGGCGGCTTCCAGATATTACGAACGACCCGCCGATCGGGAAGGTGAACAGCTTCAACGCGCGGCGATAGCCCGAGGATTACGCAACCGTCAAGGCAATACGCTGCTGGCGCAAAACCCGGCGCGCCAAGCGATCAACGGGCGCAACGAATACAACCAGACGGTCAACAATACGCGCTCGACCACCAGCCAAAGCGTTCAGGCGGAAACGAATATCGGCAAGATCGAGATTCACACCCAGGCGACCGACGCCAACGGCATCGCCTCGACCATCGCGCCGGCCATCGAGCGTAAGACTCAGGTATTTCAAGCGTCTTCGGGGATGTGGTGATGGCGATTCCTCCAGCAGTCTCCGTAACGACGTATCCGAGCATCCCAAGTCTGCCCGGTGTGCCTCCGGTCGTGCGCGATCCTCTGGCGGCGGTGGCGGTCGTAGCGGCTCCGGCGATTCAGAGCTTCCTGTCGCTATTCGCTCAAACCTGGGGCGTGTTCGATGAGAACGGCGTGCAGGTGCTGGAGCCGGATTCGTTTCTCGGCATCGAGTTTATCAACGCCTACAACATAGCGAACTATCCGGTTGAGAAAGGCTCGTTCGCAAGCTATAACAAAGTCAACAATCCGTTTTACGCCACGGTTAAACTAGCCAAGGGCGGCACCACCGAAGATAGGGCGGCGTTCCTGGATTCGCTCTCCGAGATAGCGAAAAGCCTGGACCTATACACCATCGTCACGCCTGAGGACACCTATACCAACGTCAACCTAGAGCAGTTCGACTATTACCGGGAAACCAAGGACGGCGCCGGCATCATCATCGCCAACTGCCGATTTATTGAGATCCGTGAAGCCCAGTCCGAACCGTCTCTGAAGCAGGCGCAGACCGGCCAATCGCCCACGTCCTCGGCGGAAATCAATTCCGGGCAGGTGAAACCGTACACCGACAGCAGCGTGGCCGCTGCCTACAAGGGGGGCTGATGGCTCAAGTCATTCCTCTGGCGGCCACCCCGAACCAAACACTCAAAGCCGTGCTCGGCGGACAATACGCCACGATCCGGCTTTATACCACGACTGTCGGCCTATTTATCGATGTCTCTGTGGATGAATCTCCTATCGTGCAAGGCGTCCTGTGCCTCAATCAAAACCGCCTGATCCGCTACGCCTATTTGGGCTTTATCGGCGATCTTGTATTCGTTGATACCCAAGGCAGCCAAGACCCGGACTATTCCGAATTGGGCTCCCGCTATCACCTGTTGTATTTATCGCCTGGAGACTACGATGCTGGCCTCTAGGCGATTGGAAGTCACGATTACTCTGGCCGAAGGGCAGTTCGGGGAACGCGAGGGCGAGACCGTCATCCTGAAAGATTTCCGCGTCCGCGCTCACATCAACTCGGTCGGCGGCCAGGCTCAGGGACAATGCCAGTGCGTGATTTACGGCCTGCCCTTGTCGACGATCAACAAATTAACCACCATAGGGCCGATCCACGCGCAAATCCGGGGTCGCAATGCACTCAAGATCAGCGCCGGGATTGACGGCGATACATTGCACGATGTGTTCCTCGGCTTCATCCACACTGCGTACGGCGATTTCAACGCAGCCCCTGATGTCGGTCTGGTCGTTATCGCTTATTCCTCGGCACCGGCGCTGGCCAAGCCCGTGGAGCCTACGTCCTATCAAGGCGCTGTGGAGTGCTCGCAAATCATGGCGGATCTGGCGAAAGAAGCCGGCATGGCATTCGTCGATGCGGGCGTGAAGGTCACTTTATCGAATCCGTATTTTTCCGGCACCACGCTGGACAAAATCAAGGCGTGCGCACGGGCGGCGGATATTTATTTCTCGACCGACAAGAACACGCTGTCGATCTGGTCGGTCGGTTCGTTCTCGAAAGACAACACCATCCGGTTGACGCCATCGACCGGACTGGTCGGCTATCCGCAATTTTCCAGTACCGGTATCGCGGTCAAGAGTGTATTCGCACCGCAGGCTGCGCTGGGCGGGAAACTGGAAATCAAGGAATCGGAAGTCGAAGCGGCCAATGGCGAATGGAACATTTTCAACGTGATTCATTCACTGGAGTCTCGGCAGCCGAACGGCGAATGGTTCACGAATCTGGAGGCTTATACCCATGTCGGAAATTAAAGTCGGCTACCAAACCACGGAGCGCCCGGAACACGCGGCGACGCCGGCGAATGCGAACGAGTATCTGATCCGCCAGATTTTGAGCCGGACCAACACCTGCACACTGGTCAGAGTCATGGCCGTCACCAACGATGGCGGCGTCGAGCCGGTCGGATTCGTCGACATCCTGCCGCTCGTCAATCAACTCGACGGCTTCGGTAATGCGGTTCCTCACGGGACGATTTACCACATCCCGTATGCCAGAATCCAGGGCGGGACCGATGCGATTATCCTCGACCCGAAGGTTGGCGACATTGGTATAGCCGTGTTTGCGCAACACGACATATCCAGCGTCAAGGCGAACAAAGACAAGTCGAATCCGGGCTCGTTCCGCCGTTTCGCTCATTCCGACGCTCTATACCTCGGTGGCGTGCTCAATGGAACCCCGGAGCAGTATATTCAATTCAGCGCCGACGGGATCAAAATCCTATCGCCCAAGGCGGTGATTGTCGAAGCGCCCGATGTAACGATCAACGCGACCAACGGCGTCACTATTAATTCGCCTACCGTGACCTGTTCCGGGGATGTCATCGCATCCGGCAAAAGCCTCGTGCATCACACGCACGGCGGCGTCACGTCGGGCTCTGGCAGCACTGGACAACCGAATTGAAACTTAAAAAAGATAACATAGGATTATTGTGGTTTAAATGTCCAGGCTGCGATATGCGTCATCGAGTCGCCGTAGGGGATGGCGGCGGACCTAGATGGGGGTGGAATGGAAGCATGGAAAACCCAACGTTTTCACCTTCAATTTTAGTTGAATGGGAACATGGCCCTAATTATGAAAAACGAGTATGCCATTCCTTTGTTACTGATGGGAATATCCAGTTCTTAGGGGATTGCACCCACAAACTTGCAGGGCAAACAGTTCCTCTGCCGGATATATCATGAACACGCTCGCATTGGACACCCAACGATGGGATATTTTCCTGGACGCCAACGGAAACATTGCGATGGCAACCGAGCCCTATGCAATCGCTCAGGACGTGGCCAGCGCAATCAAGCTGTTCAAAGGCGAGCTCTGGTATAATACAGCGAAAGGCGTGCCGCATTTCCAGGAGATCCTAGGTTTGTATCCACCACAGTCATTAATCAAAAAACGCCTGGTCGAAGCGGCGCTGACCGTGCCAGGAGTCGTTCAGGCGAGGGTTATTAATTTGGGTCTGGTTGATCGGAAATTGACCGGCGAAGTGGAAGTGATTGATACCAACGGCCATAGCAGCGGAGTACGATTCTGATGGCAAACACCAACGTCCCGGCGCTTGAATTCACCCAGTCCGGCGTATCGGTCCCGAGCGAGGCCGACGTGCTGACCGGCGTCCTGCAGGACAATAACTCGGCGTTTGGCGGGCGCCTGAATCCGGCGCTGGAAACCCCGCAAGGCCAACTGGCAACGACCTGGGCGTTCGAGATTGCCGAGAAAAACGCGCAGATCGCCAACATCGCCAATCAGGTCAACCCGGATTTCTCGTCGGGACGCTGGCAGGATGCGATTGCCCGGATTTATTTCATTGACCGGATACCGGCCCAAGGCACCGTCGTTCAAGCGACCTGCATTGGCCTGCCCGGCGTGGTGATTCCGGTCGGCGCTCTGGCTAAGGATTCGAGCGGGAATCTGTATTCCTGCACCCAGGCGGGCACGATCCCGAACACTGGCACGATTACGCTCTCGTTTACCTGCACGACGCCGGGGCCGATCGCGTGCCCTGCCGGAACCTTGACGACGATTTACAAGGCCATACCGGGCTGGGACACGATCAATAACCTAACCGACGGCGTGGTCGGCAACCTGGTCGAATCGCGCTCGGAGTTCGAAGCCCGCCGGCAAGCCTCGGTGGCAATGAATTCGCATGGCTCGGTGCCGTCGGTCTACGGCGCCGTGCTGAATGTTCCTGGCGTGCTCGATGCCTACGTGACCGAGAACACGACCAACGCGCCCATCGTTCAGGGGTCGACCAGTGTGACGCTGGCGCCGCACTCGCTCTATATCTGTGTGGTCGGCGGACTGGCCGAAGACATCGCGGCGGCCATCTGGAGCAAAAAGTCCCTCGGCTGCGACTACAACGGCAATACGACCGTTATCGTTTATGACAAAGACGGATATGATTACCCCTATCCCCAGTACGAAGTCAAATACCAGATCCCGACGGCGGCTTCGGTGTTCTTCGCCGTACAGCTTCAGGCAAACCCGAACATGCCGGCCAACGTCGTCGATCTGGTGAAGGACGCTATCACCGCCGCGTTCAATGGCACCGACGGCGGCACGAGAGCAAGGATCGGCTCGACCCTGGTCGCCGGGCGCTACTACGCCGGCATTGCCGCGATCAGTCCGACCGTGGCCGTCAAGTCCGTACTGCTCGGGCTCGATCAACCGAATTTAACCAGCGTAACGCTCGGCATCGATCAGACGCCGACGTTGTCGCCTCTCAATATTACCGTGACATTAGGATAATCCATTATGGCATCTGCACATTTTACGAATTTTCTCCGGCATTTGGCGAAAGCCGACATTGATTTTGACACGTTATCGTGCAAGGTTCTGCTCGTTTCCTCAGTCCCATCCGAGTCGAATCTGGATACCTGGGAGTTTCGCGTCGACGTGACCAACGAGGTGACTGGCACCGGCTATACGGCAGGCGGCATCGCCCAGGCGTTTACACTGGCCGCGCTGGACACGTCAGGCAATAAACAGGCCGTGACCTACACGAATATCGTCAACGGCTGGACCAGCGCCAGCTTTTCGGCGGTCGGCGCGATCATCTACAAAGACACCGGAAGCTCGGCGACCGACATCCTGATGCACTTCATCGATTTCGGCGGCACCGTCACGGCCTCGTCGGGTAATTTCTCGATTACATATTCCCAGGCTTTCGCGCTCAACCGGTAATCACGCATGGCGTTAACCGTCACCGTCCTGGATTCGATACACGACAACGTCGACCGATCGTCGTACCAGTTCGCGTCGAAAACGTTCGTCAATGACCGGCTGTATCTGGTTTTCGTCACCACGACGCACGGATCTCTGACTCCTCCGGGCGCCAGTTCGATAACCGGGTCCGGGACCGGGTTGAATTTCACGAAACACGGTAGCTCTCTGATTTATGGCAGTGGATTGTGTAAAGCCGAAGTTTGGCGGGCTCAGGTATCCTCCGGAGCGGGCACCGGAACCTTGGTTATGCCATTGTCCGGGAATACGCCAGGGACGAGCTGCAACGCGGTTTTAGTCGAAATCACCGGGCACAAAGGCACCGGGGCGAACGGCCTGGATGCCATTGTGCAGATGGTTACAAATACGGCGACTGCAACGAGTCTGACCGTTAACCTGTCCTCGTTCGCCAGCCCGAACAATCGGCCTCTATCGTACATCGGACACCGGGCACCGGAAGTCATTAATCCCGGCACCGGCTATACCGAATTGGACGACGGGGGGCATCCGAGTCCAAGCATGGGCGTTCAGCTCCAATGGCATTCGTCATCAGCGGACACGTCGCCGAACGCGAGTTGGTCGACCAGTGCCGGGGCGGGCGGTATCGCACTCGAATTGGCGATAGCGGGCACCGATGGCTCAGCTACGGGCGATGTTCCGGAGATCACGACGACTAAAGTTCAGGGTTCCGCATCCGGAACGGCATCCGCTACCGGAGCGGTTGCGGAGATCACGACGACTAAAGTTCAGGGTTCCGCATCCGGAACGGCATCCGCTACCGGGGCTGTGGCGGAGATTACGCTCAGCCCGGTGCTGGGGACAGCTTCGACAGTATCAGGTGCGGTCGGCTCCATTCCGCCGATTACTCTGGATCTGGTTCTCGGTACGGCGACCGGACTTAATACTGCGTTCGGTTCAATTCCTCCGGTTACACTGTCGCCGATTACCGCATCGGCTACGGGAACCACGGCGGGCGATGCGCAGGCATCGGGGTTATTGAGCCCGATTACATTCGATTTGGTTCTGGGTACCGCTGATGCCGAGCATACCGAATACAAAAAAACGATCATCAGCCAGTACGCGAACAGCCCGACGCTGAACCGGCTTTTGTACAATTTCAATCAATACATGAACCCGGCAGCGGATCTGGACGGGTTTTACAATGCGATCTGGAACATTGAAACCGCGACAGACTACGGGCTGGACGTGTGGGGCAAGATCGTCGGCGTCAACCGATATCTGAAAGTCGATGAAGACCTCGATTATCTCGGCTTCGACGAAGCCGGTTCCTGGCAGCCGTTCGGTCAGGCGCCGTTTTATGCCGGCAATATCCAGGGCTCATTCCGGTTATCAAATGATGCGTTCCGGACGCTGATCATGGTCAAGGCGCTGGCCAATATCTCGAGCACAACCGTGCCGGCGCTGAATCGACTTATACAGAATCTGTTCAAGGGCCGGGGGCGCTGCTACGTCAACGATCAGGGCAGCATGGTCATGCGCTATACGTTCGAGTTTTTGCTCAAGCCCTATGAAAAGGCAATCCTGGTCCAATCCGGCGTGCTGCCGAATCCGACCGGTGTTAAAAGCACGTTGCTCCAGGTCACGCCGCCTTTGCTCGGATTTGCCGAGGCGAACGATCCGGATTATGAGGGGTTCGGCACCGGTATCTGGTATTCGGATAAAGTAGTGTTGGCATCCGTCGACACCACGCCGCCGGCGATTCCGGCCAATCTGGTTGTCATCGTGCTGTCTCAGAACAGCATCCGGATCACCTGGGATGCGGTCATCGATGCCGAGCCGGTGCAGTACCGGATATTCCGCAACGGCATCAGTATCGGCACGACCTCGGGCACGACATTCGACGATACCGGGCTTTCAGCGGCCACGACCTACACGTACGCGGTGGCTTCATTCGACACCAACGGCAACAACTCGGAACCGTCGACGCCGGTCTCTGGAACCACCGACGCGCCGGTCATCGATACCACGATACCGACCGCTCCGACCGATCTGACGCTGACCGTCGTCTCGTCGTCCCGTATCGATATGACATGGACGCCATCGACCGACAACGTCGGCGTCATAGGCTACCGGGTATTCCGTGGCGCTACGCTGGTAGCGACCCGATTCAGCACCGACTTTTCGGACACGGGACTTTCGGCATCGACGAATTACACCTATACCGTTGATGCGTTCGACCTGGCCGGCAATTTCTCCGATCCATCGGCGTCACAAAACGCAACGACCTCTTCGGCCACCGATACGCAAAAACCGACAATCCCGGCGACCCTGACCGCAACGGCGTTGAGCTCGTCGCAAATCATGCTGTCCTGGCCGGCATCGACCGATAACGTCGGCGTCACCGGCTATAAGATTTACCGAGGCCAAGCGGCATCGAGCACCACCGTCGGCTTCGTTGGCGCGTCCATTTCGATGAACGCGATCAACGGAGCGCACACGGTCGGCTCCAGCCGTTTCTGGTATCCGGTTCCTCAATTCGGCGGCGGTGGTCTCTGGAAATGGGCGCAAAACCTGACCAACAGCAATGCGTTTTGGGCGGATTTCGACGCAGCCTATCAGGCGCAGCCATCCAACATCATCTGGTGGCAGCTCGCGGCGGTGGCGACCGACAAGGCCAACGAAACCTATACCAACGCGGTTAAGGTATTCAACGAAATCAAGCGGCGCATTCCGAACGCCACGGTCTACGTTTCGGCGCAGCCGTTCTACACGCCGTCGACTCACGTCTGCACAATAGCCGGCTCCGACGGCCCCGCGCGAATGGCGGCATTGGTGGATCAATTAGTGGCCAACGGCGTTTGTCTCCTAGGCCCGGTCATGGGGCCGTTGAATGCCTCGACTCAGATCCTGCCGAACGACAGTTGTCATGCGAATACCGATGGCGAAAATATGGAAGGCCAGCAGCTCATAGACTTCTTCCAGAATATCCCGGCAACCACACGGACCCAGGTCGGCACATCGACAACGACGACCCATACCGACAGTGGCCTGGCCGCCTCGACTTCCTATACTTACACCGTCTCGGCTGTTGACGCGGCAGGTAACGAGTCTGATCAGTCCGTAGTCGCCACCGCGACGACAGCCTCGACCACTGGGTTCAACAACCGTCCGGTCGGCCTGTACTCGCTCGACAGTCCGGTTGATCTGCCGTTTGTCGACGGGATGCTGTACCGCACCGGATGGAAGACGTTCGAGACATCCCAGGGCGTTTACAATTTCTCGTCGATTGAATCGAAAATCGCGGCGCTGCCGGCCAACCAAAAACTGACGCTGGCGATCTTCGCCATTGCCGGCGCACGAAACGACGTACCGTCGTATGTCATCACCGGCGCCGGAACGGAAACCTGGACCGACACGCAAAACGGCAAAAACCCACTGCCTTGGAACGCCTACGCGCTGTCCCGCTGGGATGCGTTGTGCGAGGCTCTAGCGAACCACGTTTATCAAGGCGTGGCGCTGAAGGACCACCCGAAACTGGCACAAATCGATTGCTCAATCATCGGCACCCAGGGCATCCGACTTCGAGATCCTCTGTCGGTCCCAGGCTATACGGCGCAGAAGTACAAAGACGCCTGCATCGCCGCCGTTACGTCGATGGCCTCCCGGTTCCCGGCTAAAAACTGTTATGTCGGACTGTTCGGCATTGGCGGACAAACCTACCCGGCCGGTACCGCCGAGGCACAGGCGATACGGGACGCGCTGCTGGCGACATTCGACGGCGTATCCAGGAACCGAATTAATTTCTTCCAGGAAACATGGACCGGCATCGCGCCGGAGGTCGGATCGCCCCAGGGGAATCTGGTCTACGACGTGCGCACGAAAACCTCGATCATGCTGCAGGCGTGCTGGTCCTGGATGCGGGCCTCTTCGGGAACTCAATGTACCTGGGTCCGGAACGCTCAGAACGCGATCATCGACACGCCGCAGATGGGCGTCGATAACGCGGCCCAGTTCGGTTCGGCCTGTACCTATTTCGAGATTTACAACGACGATTTACAAAACTCCGCCTACCAGTCGACCTGGCAGGCGCTCCATGCGAGTCTGCCGGCCCATTAGAGGAACTTATGAAATACACCGACATACCTACCCGAGTCCCGCTGCCGTTTGCGAACGCGGGAACGAAAAACACCATTCCGACGGCCTCGCAAATTTCGGTCACGCCGGGCGCGGCCTCGCTGAACGACGGCTTTCCGCCGCTGTGTTTCACGCCGAAAGCGGCTGGCGGTATTCCGCCGTCCGGCGCCGACATGAACGGCATCCTGAACATGATTACGGCGAATACGATGTGGGCTAATGCCGGCGGGATTCATCCCTATAACTCGGCATTCTCGACGGCAGTCGGCGGATACCCGAAAGGAGCTCTGGTTCGGAATTCGATTGGCGATGGATTCTGGGAATCGCTCATCGACGACAATACCGCCGATCCTGATAGCGATACGACCGGGAAATGGTGGCCGTTCGGCAAAACGTCGGTGGCCGTGATTACGCTGAGCAACAGCAACGTGACGCTGACGCCGACACAGTTCTCCGCTGATGTCATTTCTCTGGTAGGCACGTTAACCGGAAACGTCCAGGTGATTCTGCCGAATCTCAACGGCAAACAATGGCTCGTCATCAATAACTGTACCGGTGCGTTCACGGTAACGTGCAAAACAGCGGCAGGAACCGGCGTCGTCCCGAACGGATACGGCGGCAGCAAACGAATCATCGGGGACGGGACGAATATTCTGAGCCTGGGCGTTTCCGTGGTTACGCCGCAGCAGGCCTATACCATCGGATTCACGCCGGTTTCGGCAACCACCTACGATAAAACCGTGTCGTTCACGGCGCCCAGCGACGGCTATATTTACGGCACGAGCGTGATTAACGTGGGCGGCAACGTGGGCGATGCCGGTTTCCCGATCCCATGCACGAACAAGGTAATCATCAACGGCACGGAATACCAAGGGGATACGATCATTCATGGCATGGTTAATTTCGGCATTCAATCGGTGCTGAGAAACACCGCCTGCACCGTGACCAGTCGATTTATTGCCGGAACGACCGGCAGCGCGTTTCCGACGTGCAGCCAGATTGTCACCTCGATTTTCATCCCGAATCCATAAGGAGACCCCATGCAATATTATGTTATTGGCGACAACGGCGGACCGGTCACCGGCAGCGGCATGACGCCGGACGGGACCTACCCTCCGGGCGCAATCCCGTGCGACGCCTATGTCTACCAGAATCCGCAGCTATTCGAGATCCAGGGCGGTGCGCCCGTAATATCCAACGCGCGGCAATTGCAGCAGGCAAAAGCGGCCAAGTTGTCCGAAATCACTGCCGATTACGCGGCGGCCACAACCGCCGATATCGCCTACATGAGCACCACATTCCAGGCCGACCCGGCGTCCATCAATACGATGGACCAGGTCCTCTCGGGATCGGCTATGGGCCTGCCACCCGATTTTTACTGGGTTGATGCGGGTAACGTGCAAGTGCCAATGACGTTGGCGCAGCTCCAGGGACTGGGCGCGGCGATCATCGAGCGGAACTGGGAGGCGTTTAAAGTTCTGCAGGACAAAAAAACGCTATTGGCCTCGGCGGCCACCATCGACGATGTCAACGCGCTATGACACGGAGAGATGCGGAGAGATGCAATGCAAAACAGGGACCCTTTCGCGTGGGACAAAGAGACGGTGACAATGGCCGTTGGCATGGCGCTTTTCGGAGCCCTGCTTAACTGGGCAACGAAAATGAGATCCATGAAAAAACACCTGTCGCTGGAATTGTTTATCATGGGGTCATTCGAGCTGATTTATGATTTGCTCGTCGGGGGGTTTTTGGGCCTTTTGACCATCTTGATTGCCTACAAATTTGATTTGGATATGGCCACGCTAGGGATTTTGAGCGGGGCATTCGGTCATGCCGGACCGAGATTGCTGTACATCATCCGGAAATACACAATCAAAAAGACCGGTGAATATTTAGATGAAACTAGACATTTAACAGAAGGTGAAACCATGGGAATTCTAGCAACAATTTTACTTCAACCGTCCACATGGCGCGGAGTCATTATGATTTTAACCGCCGTGGGCGTCCTTAATGCGGACGATGCGCAAACCGCCATTAATATTTTAGGCAGCGGCGTTGCCGGGTCCGGCGCTCTGGGATTGATCCCGGATCAACTGAAAAAAGGCAGTTAACATGACCAAAATTAAACCGTTATCCTTCCTGTTCGCCGCCGAGGTGCTGCTGCTGATGGCGATCGCCTATGCGCAGCCGGTCCATGCATTGACGGCGCCAAAAAACCTAACCGCGAACGTTGCCTCGACAACGCAGATCAACCTCAAATGGGATCGGGTATGGGGCGCGTCCTCTTACCGCGTGTTTCGAGCGAGCAAACAGATTGCGACTGTGCGCGGGACTACGTTTTCGAACATCAACCTGACCCCGAATACCAGCTACAGCTACAACGTGGCGGCGGTCGATACCCGATGGCGGCAATCCCCGCTATCGAATACGGCAACGGCGACCACTCTGACCGATACGAATCCACCGCCAACGACAACGGCGGAAGTTGGGTATATCGGATGTTCGATGACAATGGCGGCCGCCAACGGCGCATTGAATCTCGGTATGACCAATCTCTGGAGCACGAAGCCCGAGTACGGCGGCGGCGGGATCTCGCAATGGAAGGACTTTAACTCGAAGTATTGGACCGCGTTCCAGAATGCGTATAACGCGCAACCGGTTAATGTGATCTGGTACGAATTGTGCGCAGTCGAACAGACCAAGGCGGACGAGACCTACGATAATGCACTGCTTATCCTGGATGAACTAAAACGGCGCATTCCTGGAGTAACCGTTTATGTTTCTGCGCAACCTGCCTACAATCCTTCTTCTCATGAATGCGGGATCGCAGGCGTGGGCGGTCAGTCTCGTATGGCGTCGATCGCTGCACAGCTTGTTTCTGCTGGCGAAGCGATTACCGGGCCGACGCAAGGACCGCTTGAATATCCATCGCAAGTAAAGACAGACGGCTGTCATCCGATCGCATCAGGCGAGCAGGTCTTGGGCAAGCAATTGATGGATTTTTTTTTAACTAAAACTCCACCACCGCCATCAGCCAGCGCTGGAATCGCATCGGGTCTTTTTTTAGTCGATGACCGGAGTGCCGATTACAACAAGGCTCTAACTGATCCTAATATCGATGGGACTATTATCCGTTCGCAATGGAGCCAGTTAGAGCCGACCGAAGGCGCGTATAATTTTAAACCGCTGTGCGATCAAATCACGGCGGTTCATAAGTTGAATAAGCAAGTAGCGGTCATTAACTATCCCTTGCCGCCTAGCTGGTTATTAGCTAAAGTTCCAACATCGGAGCAATGGACTCTAAAGCTTGGGGCTCGATCAGTACAAACAATTACCCCGTGGAACGCTACCGGGCTTGCGGCAATGGAAAAGCTGGCCAATGCTCAGGCTAACTTTGTCTGTGAAGGGGTTAAGCTGAAAGAACATCCCAGTGTTACGCAAGTGGATCAGACTGTTTTTGGGGCGCTATCGATTCGTGATAAGCCGGATAACTCGACACTATCGCAAATGACTGATGGCGTATTAAAGTCAGTTGATATATGGAAAACAGCATTCACTGTTCCAAATGACAAGAAAGCTTATTTCCTAGGAACGTTTCCTCTAGGACGTGGGACAACGGCAGTTGCAGACTCGAAAGCTATTGTCAGTGAAGTATTAAAACGATACCCGTTAACTCATACCTTCCTTGAGAACCACGACGTAACCGGGATAGGCAACTCGGAGCCGTTCAAGCTGGCCAAATATCATATTGTTCAGGCTTGCGGG
>Ga0268298_10000761_pt1 | contig 40344 bp, 32 predicted proteins | sample WWTPWeurt_MetaG_FD_194462 | JGI IMG/M metagenome (GOLD analysis project Ga0268298, IMG submission 194462) | Activated sludge microbial communities from WWTP in Nijmegen, Gelderland, Netherland - WWTP Weurt | ecosystem: Engineered > WWTP > Aerobic digester > Activated sludge | place...
GAGACATGAGCCTTTCCCAAGGTGAAATCGTCGGCGGGCGCTACCGCATCGACGCGGTGCTCGGCGGGGGCGGCTTCGGCGCCGTCTATCGCGCTACGCAGCTCAACCTGAACCGCGCGGTCGCGCTCAAGGTGCTCCACGCCGGCCTCGTGGTGACGGAGGGCGCCCTCGAGCGCTTCCGGCGCGAAGCCGAGCTCGCCCAGCAGCTCAAGAGCCCCAACACGGTGCGCGTGTTCGACTTCGGCACGACCGACCGCGGCCTGCCCTACATCGTTTGGGAGTACCTGGAAGGCCGCCCCCTCGACCGGGTGATCGCCATGGAGGGCCCGATGCCTCCGGCGCGGGTCGCTCACGTCGCGCGCCAAATCCTGAAGGCGCTGATGGAGGCGCACGCCGCCGGCATCGTGCACCGCGACATCAAGCCCGCCAACATCGTGCTCACCGACTTTCCTGGAGAGCCCGACTTCGTGAAGGTGCTCGACTTCGGCGTGGCGAAGAACCTGCAAGAAGGCAGCGCCATGACCATGGGTGCGAGCCCGGTCGGCACACCGAGCTACATGTCGCCGGAGCAGGTGCGGAACGAGCCCATCGGGCCGGGCGCCGACCTCTACTCCCTCGGGCTCACCATGGCGGAGCTCCTCGCCGGACGCGTCATCGTGCAGGGTCGCTCGGTGGTCGAGGTCTTCCTCGCGCACTCGTCGCCCGACCCGTTGGGGATGCCCCAAGAGATCCTCGCGGGCCCCCTCGGCGGCGTGATCCACCGCGCGACGCAGAAGTCGGTGCACTCGCGCTACGGCTCCGCGGCCGAGATGCTGATGGACCTCGAGCGCACCATGGGCACCGTGAGCCCATCCATCCCGGCGAGCTCGCTCGCGGCCACGCTGAACGCGCAGGGGTCGCTGCCGCCGCCGACGCCCATCACGCCCTACCAACCCATGCCTTCGGCCGTGCCCGTACACACGGCGGGCGCCCACGTGATCAGCCAAGCGCCTCCGGCCTCGGGCGGTACGCGGATCGCCATCGCGCTCTTCGCGGGCTTCGTGGTGCTCGGGCTGATGTTGGTCGTCGCGAGCGGCGGCATCGCCTACTTCCTGCGGACGACGCCGGCTCCGCCGAAACGCGCCGCGGCAGCCGGCGCTCCGGTCGGGGGTGGTGCCGAAGCCCCTGCGGACACGCCCGCTGACGAGGCGCCGTCGCCCCCCACCGAATTCGGCGCGCGGAGCGGCAAGGGGTTCGACGGCATCGGAGCCACCACCATCGAAAAGCGCATCGCGGCGACCGGCTGGAAGCTCGCCAGCGACCCCATCAAGAACATCGAGGGCACCTTCACGAGCTCCGCCATGGAGCTGAGCCGCGGCAGCGAGAAGGCCACGGTCACCATCTATCGCTTCGACGACGACGAGGAAGCCAAGAAGACCGAGAGCATTTTGCGACAGAAGCGCGGCGCCGCCGTCGAGCGCCAGAGCGCAGCCATCCTCGAGGTGCTCGTTCCGCAGAACGAGACCGAAGCCAAGCGGCTGCTCGACTTGATCAAGGGTACGGGCTGACCGCTTCGTCGGCGGCTCCAGCGACATGCCGCGCGCAAGGCTGACCCATCGGCGGCCGCTCACGGACGAGCGCGGACGCTTCGTCCGAGCCGGGTCAGGGCTCGCATGGTGGGGCGAACGACTCGCCGTGGTGCAAGACGACACGCGCAGCTTGGCTTTGGTCGAGCCGGAGACGCTCGCCATCGAGTGGGTCGCGTTCGGACCGAGCGATCCGGACGCGAAGCGCGACAAGCTCGATCTCGAAGCGCTCGTGGCCTTCGAAGACGCGCTCTACGGCATCGGCTCCGGCTCCACGCCGAACCGCGAGGTCATCGCGCGCGTCCAGCCCGGAGTGAGCTGCACGCTGTACCCGGCGCCCGAGCTCTACGCGTTGCTACGCGAGAGCCACGCCTTCTGCGGGAGCGAGCTCAACCTGGAAGGCGCCACGCTCGCGGGCGGCGAGCTCGTGCTGCTCCAGCGTGGCAACGGCAAGCCACGCAATGGACGCTCGCCCGTCGATGCGAGCGGGCGGCTCGACTTCCGTGAGCTCGTGCGATACCTCGAAGGCCGCGGGCCGCTGCCGAAGCTCCGCGACGTGAGGAGCTACGACCTCGGTCGGATCCGCGGCGTCCGTTCCACGTTCACCGACGCCTGCGCGCACGCAGGCCGCGTCTTCTATCTCGCCTGCGCCGAGGACTCGCCCGACGCGTATTCCGACGGAGCGGTGGCCGGCAGTAGTCTCGGTGTGCTCGGCGGGGCACGCGTAGCCATCGAAGGCCTGGAGACCAAGGCCGAAGGGCTCGCCCTGCTGAGCGACACGGTCGCCTTCGTGGTAACCGACGCGGACGATCCCGAGGTGCCGGCCGAGCTCTGCAAGCTCGAGCTCAGCGGCTTCGACGCGTGAGTCGCTCGGCGATCCGTGGCACGGTCGGCCATGCGGAGTCGGCACCACGCCTTCGGTTTCGCGGTGGCCGCCGCCGCCGCCTTCATCGCGGGCTCCTGCACCCCGCCGCCGCCTGCACCGGAGCTCCCGCAGGCGAGCGCCACGGCGCGGGTCCCGGGAACCGCTCCACCCGTGTCACTCGAAGACGCCAGCGTGGCTGCGCGCACTCCGCCGGACGCGGGCGTGACGAGGCTCGTGCCGCGTGCGAGCACGCCAGGGCTCGTGCAGTGCGAATCCGTGGACTGCCCGCGGGATCGCCAAGTCTGCTGCGCCGGCGGCACGTCCGGTCGCTGCGTCGACCGCACGCCGGACGCTGCTGCGAGCTGCAAAGAGGGCGAGCAGATTCGCGAGTGCGACGAGTCGTCGGACTGCCCGACCGGAGAGCGCTGCTGTCGACGGTTCAGCTTCGACTCCGAGTGCCAAAGCCGCGAACGTTGGAGCTGTGTCGCTGGGAGCTGCGGCACCTTCTCTGACTCGACCGCCGAGCTTTGCCTGCGCGGCTCGACCTGCGCGAGCGGCCCCTGCCGGGCTCGCGAAGGAGTGGTGGGCTGGCCGCTCGAAGGCTTCTGCCCGCTCGAGGGCCCAGAGCTCGCGTGCGGAGGAACACGCTGCAAGTCGGGCGAGGCCTGCTGCTGGAACGCAGCGACGAACGAGGGTCGTTGCACGTCCGACGGGACGTGCGGCACGGACGCGTTCGATCCCAAGAAGCCTTTCCGACTCTTCACTTGCGAGCGTCCGAGCGACTGCGGACCAGGATTCGAGTGCTTCAACACGAGCGGCCTCGATTCGCACGAGGAGTATCTCTGCGGCCACACGCAGTGCCACCCGCTGACGGTCGTCCTCGGTCCGGTCTTGTGCGAGAAGCCCGCGGATTGCCCGAAGACCATGCTGCGGGGCGACCCGCCGAAGGCCTTCGGCCTCGTGGGTTGCAAGCGGCGCGCGGATCACCCGCCCGGCGTGAAGGCCTGCGCCTACCGCTGAGCTCGCGGCTGGAACCAGTCAGCTCGTCGGCGGAAGCAAGAGGTAGTGGAACACGCCGCGGCCGATCACGGTGCCGTCGGCAGCGACCACGAAATCGTAGATGTAGTTGAGCTCTTGCGGCGGCGTGATGTCGTCCCAGGTCGAGCCGCCGTCCGCCGATCGGAACAAGTGCGAGACGAGGAGCGCGTAGACCACGTGTTTGCCGGGGCGCGGGTCCCAGTCCACGCGGAACGAAGGGCTGACGTTGTCCTTGAAGCTCTGCTTGCCCGGGAACGTCTTGCCGCCGTCGATGGAGACCCAGGCAGTCATCGTACCGTCAGCGGCGTGGCCGATCGCAGCGACGTGCGCGGCATCCGTGCCGTACGCCACGTCGACCACGCCTTCGGTCAACGCGGTCTCCGTGCAGCCCGACTTCTTGCAGAGCGCGACGGCCGAACCACAGGGCACGGCGACATCTTTGCCGTTCTCGGGGCTGACGTCGAACCTCGCGACGCCGGCCTGCGGTTGACATCCCGGCGTGTCGACGCTGTCCGTGATGCTCGAACCGTCGGTGCTGTAGGCCACGCTCGCGCCGTCGCGAATCGCGAGGAGCCCATCGTGGGTGTACGTGATCGTGGAGAAGTAGAGCGCGTTGAACGAGAGGGACTTTGCGACGTTCGCTTCGGCGAACGACTTGCCACCATCGGTAGAGCGGAAGATGTGCCCACCGCTCGCCGGGTCCGACTGGTCGGCTTGAACCCAGAGAGCGACGCTCAGCTCCTGTGGGTCCTTCGGGTCGTAAGCGATGCCTTTGGCTTCGGCTTGAGCGAACTGTGACAGCGCCACGAGCTTCGGCGGATTGGGGAAAGAGCTCCCGAGATCGGGCGTCACGGCGGCGACGACGCTCGTGCCGCTGAGAGACGCGGTGGTCGCGATCACCGCGAACTCCTTGGGCGCGCTCGGGTGTGCCGCGAGCGTCGAACCGAAGTTCAGCGGCAACGGTAGGGTCGTCCAATCCGGCGTCGCGCTCCAGCCGCTCGCGCCGGAGCCACCTCCCGCACCTGCGCCACCCCCCAGACCGCCAACGCCCGCGCCTCCCCCGACGCCCGCTGCGCCGGCTGCACCGCCCGAGCCCCCCGTTCCGCCCGAGCCTCCGGTCCCCGCGTTGCCCCCGCTGCCGCTTCCCCCCGAACCGCCGCTCGAAGATCCAGCGCCGCCGCATGCGAACAGGAGAAGCGAAAAGACGATGGGGAGAGCCTTCACGCGGAGCTTGGTTGCGCACGGCGCGCCCGGATTCAGCGCCTCACGAGGAGCAAGACGAGAACGACTACCAGCGAAATCAAGAGCACGACCCCAACCCCCCGCTGGACCGTGCGATGAAAGCGTTGGAGTCGAAGCCGCCGCTCCTCCAAGAGGTCGTGCTCTTCGGCGAGTCGCTGCACGGTCTCGGAGTTGGCGGCCAGGGCCTCTTGTCCGATACGGAGCGAGGCGAGCCCCATCTCTTTGGACAGTGCGGCCCGCCTGCGCCCTTCGCTGCGCACCCGCTCGTTGCTCCGCGACGCCTCTCGGGACTGTGCAGCCCGAAGACGCACGTCGTATTCGGCGCGCTTTCCCGGATCGGAGAGCGTTTCGAAGGCACGCTGCATGTCCTCGAGCTGGCCTTTGAGCGCGACGACCCGCGTTCGATGACGGATGACCGCTCGCTTGCGATAGGCCCGCGCAATCTCTTCGGGACTCGCGCCGGGACCCACGCCCAGAAGCTCGTAGTAGTCCTCCATCGAATAGCCCGCGGAACACGCGAGCTTAGCACGGGGCGGACCCGGCCAGCGCGTTCGCACGTTGCCCGGAGCGTGCGGCTCTGGTGATACTCCGCCGCCATGATGCGTCGAAGCTCGATCGCCCCTGTGCTTTTGCTCACCGCTTTCGCCCTGCTCGCCTGCAAGAAGTCCTCTTCTTCTTCGTCGTCGAGCGGCAGTACCGGAACCACCGGCGCGAGCACCGCCACTCCGACGACCCCCACTCAGGAGCCCAGCGAGGACATCGGGAAGACCATCACCGATCTGGACCTGGCCAAGGCCTGCAACGAGCTTCCGACCAAGGGTTCCAAGGCCTACGACAGCGCCACCGGCCGCATCCACCCCACCATCGTGTTCTCGCGCAAGAACGACAACGACAAATTCACGAAGTCCTACGACTCCGACTTCGACGGCTGGAAAGCGGAAGCGGCAAAGGACTACGAGCTCGTGGCCTGCGTGACGACCAAGAGCAGCACCAAGGCCAAAGAGTGCAAGTTCGACTCCAAGACTCCGGTGCACTACCTCGACCTCGAAGACGCGTCTTACGAGATGGTCGTGTACGAAGCCGCGACTGGCAAACAGGTGGGCAAGAAGAGCGTCGACCTCAAGGTCGACAAAGACTGCCCGATGATCTGGATGTTCAAGAGCGAGCGTGACGTGAAGCAGGCCGAATTCACCCAGGCGCTCATGGGTTGGGCCAAGCAATACGTGGCGCCGAAGCCAGGGGAAGCGCCGGCGGACGACAAGGCGGCGACCACCGAGAAGAAGACGGACTCGAAGACCTCGGCGGCGACCGAGAAGAAGGCGGATGCCACGGCGACCAAGAGCGACCCGAAGGCCACCGCCAAGAGCGATCCCAAAGCCACCACCAAGACCGAGCCGCCCAAGCCCACCACCAAGACCGAGCCGCCCAAGCCCACCACCAAGACCGAGCCGCCCAAGCCCACCACCACGAAGAAGTGACTCTTGCGACGCGCGCCCCGGCTGACGTCAACCAGCTGAACCTCGGCTGGCTGGTGCGGCTGCGCTGGGCGAGCGTCGCAGGGCAAGCCTGTACGATCCTCGGTGTGCACTTCGGCATGGGGGTGTCACTTCCCCTCGCGCCCCTCGCAGGCATCGTGGCGTTCGAGGTGCTCAGCAACCTCGCGCTCAACCGCTGGCAACGACGCTCCCCGACGGTTCGCGAGAGTCAACTGGCCGCGGTGATCTCCGTCGACCTCGTCCTCTTCACGGGCCTCCTGTACCTGACCGGCGGCCCCACGAATCCATTCAGCTCGCTCTACCTGATCCACTTGGCGCTCGCAGCGTTGGTGGTGAGCCCACGCTTCACGTCGGCATTGGTGGGACTCACGCTCTTGTGCTCGCTCGGCCTGTTCTTCGCGCACATGCCCCTCGCCATGGGCGGCCACGACCACGCGGCCATGGGCCACTACGGCATGCACCTGAAGGGCATGTGGGTCGCGCTCGGCGTGGCCTCGGTCTTCATCGTCTACTTCCTCGATCGCGTGAAGCGCGCCCTCCGCGACCGCGATCTGGCGCTCGAGCTGGAAAAAGAGCGCCGTGCGCGCCAGGAACGCCTCGCGGGCCTCGCCGCGCTGGCCGCGGGAGCGGCCCATGAGCTGGCGTCTCCGCTTGCCACCATCGCGGTCGTCTCGAAAGAGCTCGAGCGCGCCCTCTCACGCGCGTCCGACGCGGTGCACGCCGAGGACGCGAAGCTCATCCGCGCGGAGGTCGAACGCTGCAGCGCGATCCTCTCGGAGCTCTCGGCCGAGGCGGGGCAGGCACGCGCGGAGCCTCCGCTGCCCATGGAGCTCGAAGAGCTGGTTCTGGCCTCGCTGGCGAGCCACGTGAACGACCCTCGGCTCGAGGTGCGCTATGCCGAAGGCAGCCGCGACGCCACGCTCACGTTGCGTGGACGCCTGTTGGCCCGCGCACTTCGCAGCGTGGTCGACAACGCGTTCGACGCCGTGACGTCGGCGGGGAAGGTCGTGGTCGAGTGCGAAAGGGGTGCCGGACGCCTGCACGTTCGGGTGAAAGACGACGGGCCCGGAATGCCGCCCGAGGTGCGGGCCCACGCACTCGATCCGTTCTTCACCACCAAAGCTCCCGACAAGGGCATGGGCCTCGGCTTGTTCCTCGCCGTGAGCATCGTCGAACAGCTCGGCGGTGAGCTGTCGTTGCATTCCGAACCCGGAAGAGGCACGAGCGTGGAGGTCGAGGTTCCGGCATGAGCTCGAGTCACGAGTCCCAGAGCATCCTGATCGTCGACGACGATCACGTACTCCGCTCGCGCCTGGTGCGCGCGTTCGAAGATCGCGGCTTCTTGGCGCGAGGCGCGGCCGACTTCGACGAGGCCGTGAAGCTCGCGGAAGAAGACCCACCCGAGCTCGCGGTCTTGGACCTGAGAATGCCCGGCCGCGGCGGGCTCGAGCTCTTGCAGGAGCTGCGGCGCATCGAGCCTCACACCGAAGTGGTGATCCTCACGGGGTACGGCAGCATCGCCACTGCCATCGACGCGGTACGGCTCGGGGCGGTGTATTTCTTGCCGAAACCCGCCGATGCCGACGACATCCTCGCGGCGTTCGATCGGGGCCGCGCGCCGCCTTCCACCGATGCCCACGACCCGGCGGCCCCCTCCCTGGCGCGAACCGAGTGGGAGCACATCCAGCGCGTCCTGTCCGACACGGGCGGGAACATCTCGGAAGCAGCGCGCCGGCTGGGCATCCACCGGCGCTCGCTCCAGCGAAAGCTGCAAAAGTTGCCGCCCAAGCAGTAGCTCGGCCTGAGCACCATCAGGTGCGACAACCCGCCACAGGTCCGCGCGCGAGCCGCGGCGCTACGGAGACGTCGTGTCCAACCTGGCCCGTCTCCTTCTCTTCGTGTCCGCTGGCTGGTGCTGCATCGCCTGCGGCAGCGAGAGCTCCGAACCCGAGGACCTCTCCCGGGTGAAATCTGAGTCGGGAGCGTACTTCGGACGCTTCACGCCCGAGCCGAACCCGCCGGTCACGGGGGACAACGCGCTGGGCGTCCGAATCGAAGACACGAAGGGCGTGGGCGTCGAGAACGCGGTGCTCGGCATCGAGCCGTTCATGCTGGCCCACGGCCACGGCGTGTCGACTCTACCGGTGGTCAGCGAGCTCGGCGGCGGTGACTACCACGCCGAGAAGATCCACCTCATGATGCCGGGAACTTGGCAGCTTCGCATCAACTTGGACGTTGCGGAGATCCACGATCGAATCGTCGTGGAATACGAAGTGAAGTGATCGGGTGCGAAGAGCGAAGGCCTTTCTGATCGCAGGCCTCATCACCTGCGCGGTCGCTCCCGCCCGCGCGCAGTCGTGCTGCACGGCCACGGGCTCGAACGAGTTCGGGGTCGTTGGACCACGCCACCTGGCGGTCCTTGCCGCGCAGATCGCTTACGACCACGGCTTCGGCAGCTTCGACGCGAAAGGCAATTACGCGCAGCTCGACAACGCCGAGGTCGACGACGTCACGTTCACGTTGGGGGGCGGAGTGCGTCTCGGAACGCCCCTGCTCCAACTGCACGGGCTCGTGCCGTTGAAGCTCCAACACCGCGAGCTCCAAGGCCTCCCGGGCGAGACGCGTGGAGGCCTCGCCGACGTCTCGCTCACGCTTCGCGCCACGCTGCTCGAAGACGGCGCGACGGGCATCGATGGTTCGCGGAGCGAATCTTTCGTGCCGACGCTCGAGCCGTTCGTCGGCGTTCGAGCTCCCACGGGTCGCTCCCCCAGCAACTCCGAGACGCCTTCCCAAGCGGACGTGACCGGTGACGGTGCCTGGGCCGCCGTCGCTGGGCTCTCCGTCACCAAGTACGTCACGCGCCGAGAGGCGGTGCTCTTGGGGGCCTCCTACGCGCGGCGCTTCCCCCACGACGTGAAGAGCGCAGGCGGGAAGTCCCTCCGCTTCACGCCCGGCGACGAGATCGACGCGCGGCTCGGGCTGCTCCATGTCTTCGACCTGCACTGGTCGGCGCAACTCGGCGCAACGGGGCGTTGGACTCTACCGGCGTCGAGCGACGGAGAAGAGGCCCCCGGCAGCGACACGCGCAGGATCCGCTTCGTGGCCGGACTCTCTCACTTCCTCACGTATCCGGAGCTCCAGCTCACGGCTTCGCTCACCGGCGACCCTCCCATCGACGGGATCGGGAAACAGGTTCCTTTCGCTGGCATGACGGCAGCCATCGGCGTCCAGCGGAACTTCGTGAAGTAGGCGACCCACGCAGCGCGCGCCGAAGCAGCTCAGTCGGAGCTGAGCCCGCGGCACTTCAAGAAGCACTGCTGCGTGCTCGTGTTCGTGGCCTTGTTGACGCAATCGGCACCACCGCCGGACGAAGTGCACTCCTTCATCTTGTCGAGGTCGATCATCTTGCCGTGTTTGGCTTCACACTCCGAACGGCATCGGTTGAGGCACGCCGCGCCGTTCGGACAGTCGCCGCCGGACGAGCCGCTCGTCGTGTCGCTCTCCGTGTCGGGCGCCGAACGCGCGTCTTCCACGGCCTTCGCGCCGAACTCCTTCTTCCAATCGTCGATGTACTTGTCGTACTCGCTGGTGCTGATGTCTTTGCACACCGCTTGCCGGTGTTTGGTCCTGCAAACCGTGGCCGCGATCCAGGCGGGCTTGCCGCCCACCTCGGTCTTGGATTCGGCGATGATTTCGCACTTTCCGTACTCTATGCGGTGCTTGTCGAAGGCCGCGAACGCCTTCGACTTGCCACCCTTGCAGGCCAACAGGGCAGCGAACAGCAGCAGTGACATCGCAAAAACGCGCGCTCTCTTCATCGTGTCTTCCTCATCCACTTCGTTGGCATGATGGCGGTTGAGGGCACCGACCGCGTCGCCGTGCGCCTGATGCGAGACGGTACCCGCCCATCCGCGCGCTTGCTGGCCCCTTCCATCCGCCCGCGGCCAGGCTCCCACTTGGGCCCTTCGCGCGTCAAGGCGTCGGTCGTTACCCGACTCGATCAGGCTCGCGGGCCTGGCAGCGTCCGCGCTACGCGCTCTGAACGACATCGGAGCGGCGAGTGCACGCGCGGCCAGCGCTTGCGCCAGCCGGGGCCAGGGCCATGACCAGCGCAAGCAGTGCGCGAAGGCTGCTGATGGGCGCCGTGCTATTGGGCGAAAGTGAGCTCGGTCGCGCACTCCGAACAAGCTCGGAGCTTCCTCCAGAAGCGTCTCGCGCTGATGTACCGAGTCGGTTTCGCGCTGTGCGTCGCGTTTCTCTTGGGCGTCGTGGTCGTGCGCGGACTCATCGGCGGCAACGTCTTGACCGAGCTCCGCTCGCCCTCGCGCTGGTTTCACATCGTGGCCACGCTGGTGTCGGGTGGGTGCTGGCTCGTCCTTCGCGGAAAGTCGCTGTCCTTCCGCGCCCTGGAGGTCGTCGACGCCGCTGGCATCATCGGACTCTCCGTCCTGCTTCACTTGAACGCTTCGCTGTTCAACATTCGAACCGTCGCGGTGTTCAACTTGGTGTTGACCACGGGTAGCGCAGCCGTATTGCGCGCCGTGGTCGTGCCGAGCACGGCCGGGCGCACGCTCACGCTGGGAGCGATCACCGGCGGGTTCGCGGTGATCGTGTTCTTCTTGTCCGCGCTCCACCCACGCTGGCCGGTGCGTCAATCGGGACCCGCAGATTGGTCCCTGCCCTTCCAACTCATCAGCCTGGTGCTCTGGCTCGGTTCCCTCTTGGCCACCGCCGCGCTGGCGTCACGGGTCATCTTCGGATTGCGTCGCGAAGTCAGCGAGGCGCGAAAGCTCGGCCAATACACGCTGGGCACGAAGATCGGCGAAGGGGGCATGGGCATCGTCTATCGCGCCACCCACGCCATGCTGCGTCGCGAGACCGCGCTGAAGCTCCTGCCTCCCGACCGAGTCGACGCGCAGGCAGTACGGCGCTTCGAGCGCGAGGTCGTGGCGACCGCCCGCCTCCGCCACCCGAACACGGTCGCCATCTTCGACTACGGTCGCACGCCCGAGGGCGTCTTCTACTACGCGATGGAATACCTCGACGGGTTGACCATCGACGAGCTGGTCCAAAAAGAGGGGCCCCTGCCGCCTGGCCGCGTGATTTGGCTCCTTTCCCAGGTCTGCGCGTCGCTGGACGAGGCCCACGCCATCGGCCTCGTGCATCGCGACATCAAGCCCGCCAACGTCATGGTCATCGGGCACACGGCAGCGTTCGATCAGGTCAAGGTCTTGGACTTCGGGTTGGTCAAGGCTCTCACGAAGATCGATCGCAGCACGCTTTCCCGAGAGGACGAGCTGACCGGCACGCCGCTCTACATGGCACCCGAAATGATCGCCAAGCCGGACGGTGCGGGTCCGGCGAGCGATCTCTACGCGGTCGCGGCGGTCGGCTACTACATGTTGACCGGAAAGCACGTGTTCGATCGGAAGTCCGTCATCGAAGTCTGCGCCGACCATCTGCACCGCGCGCCGATCCCGGTCCACGAGCGGCTCGGGCGACCCGTGCCCCCCGCGCTGGAGGCGGTCATCATGCAGGGCTTGGCCAAGAGCCCGAGTGAGCGACCGGCGAGCGCCGCCGAATTCCGCGACGCGCTCGCGCGCTGCGACGTCGCGCCCTGGAGCGAACGCGATGCTCGGGCGTGGTGGGAGGCGTACCGAGCCACGGCCGCGGCCGAACCCGATGCCGACTACGATCCCGCGAGCGCGCGGACCATCGAGGTGAAGCGCGACGCGTCGATTTGATGCGTCCGCTCGCCGCGCTCCAAGGCCCTGCGCGCGTCCCGTAGAAGGCGCGCGACGGTCCAGGCGTTGGCCTCTCGCCGACGGCCGAGGAGCTCGAGCTCCCGGGTGAGCCCTCGTCGCGGGCTCGAAGGTCAAGGGGGGTGTGGTCCGACGGCAATCAGTATTCCGCGTCGGTGATGCAGGCCGCGCCGAACCACCACGCCCGCACGGCGCAACTCAAGCGGGACGCCACCGGTAGCGGATGCGCGCGCAATATCCCGGCGTGCCGCCGGGCCATGTGCCCCAGATCGGCTACGGCTTCGGCGCCCCGATGAACCCGGGCTTCCAGCAGTTCCAGGAGCAGCAATTCCAGGGTGCCATGACGCGCGCGGGTTGGATCACCGCGTCGCCGTCATCGTACCGATCGTCATGCTCCTGGCGATCGGGCGGCAGCATGGTGCTCTGGTTGCTCGTCGCCAGGTGGAGCCCGCTCAGGGCGGTCCCCGCTCGTTGTCCCGTTCCACCGCGAGGGCCGCCTCGAGGGCGGGTAGCTGTGCCTGGTCCTTCGGGCGATTCGCGGCGCGCTTGCTGACGAGGATGCGGTCGAGAGGCAAGAGCGGAAGCGTGAGGCCGTCTGCCACGACCTCGCGCACTCCCTTGTACTCGGTGGCAAAATCATGAAGGCCGCTTGCCGTGAGCACGACGTCGAATCGATCATCGAGCCCAGCGCCGCCGAGCCCCGGCGGGCGCATGCCGAAGCTACCGGAGATCCAGAAGCCACCTGCTGCGCGCGCAGATTCGCCAATCCGCGGGTCGTTCGTCCGTTCGAACCACAGGTCCACACCTTCTGTCACTCCGCGCGCGCCCTGCAGTAGCGCCGCTGACATGCCGACCACGAGGTAACGCACGCCGAGGCGGTTCAATGCCTCCAGGAAGGCGCGCTCAGACGGGGCGAGTGCTAGTGCGTCCATCACGGAGGCCGCGTCGTAGGCGCTCAGACGGCGAGCGCTGGAAGTTCCGGAGCGTGTGGTAGACGTCCCCGACGTCGAGGGCGGGATTCTCGCGAGCGATTCGGTGGGCCCGCTGCCAGAGTGCCTCGTCCGCTTCGAGCCACACGCGCTCCGCTGGCGAAAGCCCGACGCCGGACAGCTCATCGGGTGCGGCACGACTCATGGGCATGGATCATACCGCACGCTCGTCGGGAGCCAAGCAGCCGCCGGCGGAACTGGCCCCGCAGCCACGTCCGAGCCACGGCCGCGGCCGAACCCGATGCCGACTACGATCCCGCGAGCGCGCGGACCGTCGAGGTGAAGCGCGACGCGTCGATTTGATGCGTCCGCTCGCCGCGCTCCAAGGCCCTGCGCGCGTCCCGTAGAAGGCGCGCGACGGTCCAGGCGTTGGCCTCTCGCTGGCAGCACAGCACCTCGAGCCTCTCGGCGAGCCCGGGCAGACGCTCGGCCAGCTCACGAGCGGTGAAGACCTCGGCAAACGCGCGGGGCCGGGTGGTGCGTCGCGGGTCGAGCCAGTCTGCGCTGCCGCCGGCGCGGCGCTGACGCTCCAGGCGGGTCAGGAGCTCGGCCGAGTGCACGGCCTCGAGCGGGGACGTCGCGGCGACGAACGGTGGGAAGGGCGAGTCGCTGTTCACGTCGGCGACACGCGTGAAGTGGTCGGCCCACGAGTGGTCTTCGCCGTAGCCCGTGTCCGTGATGCCCACGGTCTCCACTTCGGGGCGCAGCGCATCAGGGAACCGAACGGCGAGGCGAGCGATCTTCGTCGGCCCAGAGTTGACGCGACCCGCTTCGGAGCCCTCGGCGTAGTCGGCGCCGAGGCGCTCGCGCGCGACCTCGACGACCACGCGCGGCGAAGCGCTGGTGATCAGGATCTCCAAGTTGGGACATTGGGCTCGCACTCGGTCGAGGTCCTCGCGACGGATCACTTGATCCGGCTCGTGGCGATCCCAAACGCGTTCCGCCAGCTTGCGCAGCGTCGCTTCGGGCACGTCCGCCATCAGCCGGAGCAGCGTGTCTTGCGGGATGCGCTGCACTGCGCGCACGGGCTCCGGGCCGAAGCGGCGATAGGTCCAGGCAGACAGCCAGTCGCTCTTCGCGGCGAGCTTGCCCCATACGAGATACTCGAGGCCCGGGCGCCCCCAGTTCTCGACCCCGTGCCGCAGGTAGCGCAGCGAGCCACGCACACGCCGCCGGTCGAACAACAAGCGCCCCGTGTGGCGGTCTGGCTCCATCTTCGCGAGCTCTTCTGCTCCGAACGCGTGGAGGGCGCCGATTTCCCAGCCGAGGAGCTCACCCATGTTGCGTCCGAGGTGAAGCGTACGGTCGAGGTCCAGGACGAGGTAGCGAGCGCGGCGCGTCAACAGCCGCTCTGCGAGCGTCGCGAACTCGATGGGGCCTTCGTGCAGGACGACGCGATCGACCAGCCTCAGGTGGCGCTCCGGCGACATGGCCCGTCCAGGATGCGGCTCTCGAGGACGGCTCGGGGTCAGCGTTCGGTCACGTTTTCGTCAGGTCAACGGTTTCGTAAACCGTAGGTCTCGAGCTCGAGTCTCGAAGCTGGCTCCAGGAGATCCTTCCGGAATCTCGAACCTCTTGCTGCATAGGTGCAGCAAAGAGTGCAGCAAACGCAACGGTCCGGAGGTCGAGCTTGATGCTCTCGATCGCCTTCCGCATGACCTCCAGGTCGGTCGCGCTGTAGTGGTCCGGGGAGGGATCGATCTGCTCGCTTCGAATCCCCAGATCCTGCGGGCGTTCCAGCTCGCCAACCAAGCCATGCACGTGGCGGCACTCCAGGCCGACAAGTGCCGCGAAGACCCTCGCTACACGGGCGGGGCACAGCCAGAGTGGCGTCCCTTCCAGCTCGCCTTCTTGCTCATGAACCTGCCCTCCGTGTCGGATCCCGCGCACGAGGATCGAAAGCTCGCCGAGCTCATCTATTTCCCCACCGGCGGCGGCAAGACCGAGGCGTACCTCGGACTCATCGCGTTCACTCTGGTCCTGCGCCGGCTCCGCGGACAGGGCACGCCCCACGAGGGCCGGGGCGTGGCGGTGCTCCTTCGCTACACACTTCGCCTGCTGACGCTGGACCAGCTCGGCCGCGCCGCCACGCTGCTCTGCGCGCTGGAGGAGCTGCGCAAGCGCCTGCCGAAGGAGCTGGGCAATGCCCGATTCACGGTGGGGCTGTGGGTGGGCTCGACCGCGACTGCCAACAGGCTCAAGGACGTGCACCAGCAGCTCTCTGACTACGCGCCCGGGCGCACGGACTCGCCCTTTCCTCTCACGACGTGCCCATGGTGCGGGGAGGACATCAAGATCCAGAACATCAAACTGGTGGATCTCGAAGGAAAGCCCACCAAGAAGAACTTCGCGCGCGCCGCGGTCTACTGCGACAACTCAAGCCGCCTCTACACCGAGCTCAGGCAACCCGGCCTCGGCCTGCCGGTGCTGTTCGTGGACGAGCAGATCTATCAGGAGATCCCGAGCTTCCTGGTTGCGACCGTGGACAAGTTCGCAATGATGCCGTGGCGGGGCGACGCTGGCATGCTCTTCGGCCGGGCCACCCACCTCGACGATCAGCGCGCGTACGGCGTGATGCACCAGCCGCCGGTAACAGCACGCGTCCTTCCGGAAGGGCTGCTCCCGCCCGAGCTGATCGTACAGGACGAGCTCCACCTCATCAGCGGGCCCCTCGGCACGATGGTCGGCCTCTACGAAGCCGCGGTGGACTACCTGTGCGAGCGCCCGGTCGGCGGCGCGCCGCGGCCGCCGAAGGTGGTCTGCTCCACCGCAACGGTCCGCCGTGCCCGCGAGCAGATCCAGGCGTTGTTCGGGCGGTCCATGTGCCTCTTTCCGCCGCGAGGCATTGACGACGGCGACAACTTCTTCGCCCGGGTAGACGACAAGAAGCCAGGTCGCCTGTACGTCGGCGTCGGCGCCCCCGGCCGCGCCCTGCGCGCGGTCTCGGTCCGAACGTACGCGGTCGTGCTGGCCGCAGCGCAAAAGGCCAAGGCGCACAAACGACAGGACGGCCGCAAGGTCGCGTTGCCGGAGGGTCAGCTCCGCCAGAGCCAGATCGTCACGACGTTCGGCCCTGGTGCCATGGTCGATTTGGTGGACCGCGCTGTGGTCGTCGGGGGCCTCGAGCATTGGTTCTATGGGAAACCCGGCTACGTCGCCCTCGACGACGCGCGCCTGCGGCGCTCACTTGTGCCGCGTCTCAAAGCACTTGACCCGGATCTCGACCTGGCACGCGAAGGCTACTTCCGCATGCCTCCCGAAGGGACACGCGACGCGACTACCAGTGTCGGCATTCGCGCACTCGAGTTCCCACGGTGGATCGTGTGCCAGAACTGCCGTCGGCTCGCGCGTGCCGCAGAAGGCTTCGAGAACAAGGACAAGGGCTACCTGCATGAGTGCGCCAAGAACAAACGGTCCCGCGCCGTGCCAGTCCGCTTCGTCGCGGCGTGCAAGCGCGGCCACTTCTCCGACTTCCCCTGGATCTCGTTCGCGCACATGGATCGCGAGGGCGGCGTCTGCGATCGACCGGAGCTCTACTTGTTCGAGAAGGCCCTGGGTGACATCGCTCGCATCATCGTGCGCTGCGCCAACTGCGAGTCTGAGACGCCCATGAGCCGCGCTACCGTGTTGCCCTACCGCTGCAGCGGCGATCGCCCGTGGCTCGGCGGGCGGGCCGCGAGCGAGCCCTGTGACCAGCAGAGCGAGCTTCTAGTCCGCACCGCGTCCGACGCCTACTTCGCCCAGGTCGTCAGCGCGCTACGCCTGCCGGACGCCAAACCGGACCCCCTTCGCCAGCGCCTCAAAGCCAAGGACGTCTGGAAAGCCGTACAGAAGGTCACGACGCCGGACGAGCTCGCCCTGCTTGCCAAGCTGATGGACCACGTCGCGGGCGCGATCCAGGGCCATTCGATCGAAGCCGCCGTCGCTGCCATCCGCGCCGAGAACGAAGCGGCCGCCTCTACGGCCGAGCGCCCGCTGCGCAGCGCCGAATACGAGCGCTTGGTGAACGCGCCCGTCGAGCTACCGGGCGTCCAACCCGATCCCGGCGTGGAGTTCGCCGCGTACCGCGTCCCGAAGCACAAGATCGACCTCCCACCCGGTGTCGGTGGGTTCGTGGTGGTGCCGGAGCTCCGGGAAGTGCGCGTGCAAGTGAGCTTCAGCCGATTCGACTCGGTCGGCGCGAATTTGCAGGGCGAGTTCGACTTCGAGAAGCGGCCTGTGAAGCCCGCCGTCCTGACGCTCCCAACGGGCAATGAGAAGTGGCTACCGGCCGCGGAGGTTCGCGGCGAAGGCATCTTCGTCGAGCTCGATGACGCCGCGGTGCGCGCCTGGGAGGAGCGGCCTGCAGTGAAGCAGCGCGCCGACATCCTGCGCAAGGCCTTCGAGGTGGACGGCCAGGGCGAGTTCCCTGGCGTGCGCTTCTACATGCTGCATTCGCTCTCCCATCTCCTCCTGACCGCAATCAGCCTGGAGTGCGGCTACGCGGCCAGCGCCATCCGCGAACGCACCTACTGCGGCCAAGCCGAGCCGAACGGCCCGAACATGGCGGCCGTCATGCTCTCTACAGGAACGACCGGCAGCGAAGGCACCCTCGGCGGCTTGGTCGAGGAAGGCCGCCGGATCCGCCACCACCTGCGCGAGGCATGGGACCTTGGCCGCCTCTGCTCAAACGACCCGGTCTGCGCGGCGCACGACCCGAGCTCCGCCTCCAGCGACCGCCGCACCGAGGGCGCCGCGTGCCACGGCTGCCTCTACATCGCCGAGTGTTCCTGCGAGTGGTTCAATCGCTTCCTCGACCGCGCCCTGGTCGTTCCCACCATCGGCAACGACCCCGAGCTCGCGTTCTTCCGCGACCGCCCATGACCACCGGCCGACCTAGCCTCAAAGAAGTCAGCACCACCGTGCTCGAGCAGCTCCGTGGCGCGATCGCCTCTGGGTTGGTGAAGCCTCCGGTGGACCGGGCGGCGCTCGTGGGGTTCGGTGTCCGCCACCAGCTCGAGGCGATCGAGCACGCGCTGGCCGGGCACAAGACCGCGGCCTGCCTCGCGGTGCTCGACGTGGTGCTCGCCGAGCGCGAGACGCGGAGGCCGACGCCGGAGCTCGTGTGGACTGGGCCGGAAGCACCGTCCGGCGCGGCGCGGGACACCGCCGTCGTGCTCCGCGAACTGTTCGAGGGCGCGCGGGAAAGCGTCATCCTCGCCGGGTACAGCTTCACTCACGCCACCCAGGTCCTGAAGCCGCTCCACGAGTCGATGCGCGACCACGGCGTGGATGCGCGCTTCTTCGTGCACGTGCAGCAAATAGAGCGCGGGGTGGAGCCCGATGAATACTTGAACGATCAGCTCGGCACGTTCATGGCCGAGAACTGGCCGTTCGGCGAGCCACGCCCGCGCGTCTACTACGACAAGCGCGCGTTGGTGCCCGGGCCGCCCTTCTGTAGCCTCCACGCCAAGTGCGTCGTCGTCGATGGCGCGAAGGCCTTCGTCTCGAGCGCGAACTTCACGCAGCGCGCGCAGGAGCGGAACATCGAGGTTGGCGTGCTGGTCGAGGACGCGAGCTTCGCGGGGTATCTGGGGGGGCAGTGGCTTGGCTTGATCGAGGGTGGGCTGGTGGCAGAGCACGCCGCCTGAGCGCCGGGAAGACGACCTTCGCCACCGAGGGGTGGCTGTAGAAGCCTGGAACGCCCAAGTCGGAAACCCGGCTCACGCGAATGCCACAGCATTGGAGGAAACGTGTAGCGCACTTTGGCCGTTTTGCATGAGCTCGATGACCGCGCACGGCGCTGTTGTGGCGGCGAGGACATTGACGGTCGAGACGGTCCAACCGGCAGCGGCCGCGCGCTGCCGGACACCTTGGGAGCTTGCGCTCACCAAGAGTTCGTTGGAGCGGGCCCGCAGCCCTTGGAGTGTCTGGCCATCGGGCAAGCCCGATGGCTCGAATGGAGCCAGCACTGCAGTCGGTCGCACGGACGCCGCGTGCCGGCTCCAGACGCCTGCGTCGAACGAATGCCGTGATCCGTGGTGGGCAACTTTGACCACGCCGATGTCGGTCACCCACTCGAGCTGACCATCCTCTCGGAGCAGGCGCATGATGCCCTTCCAGCCCGAGAGCGGTGAGGAGGTGCCGCACATGACGTCGCCAGCGAGCAAGACTCGGTGACCTCGCCAGCGTACACCGATCGCCACTGACAGCACGTTGGGTGCATCGCCCAACCGAAACCGCCCAGCAAGAATCCCTTCGAAGTACTTCGCAGGACCTCCCTTGGCACGGAGCGCACTGACCCACACCCGCCTCATCCTGCTTTGATCGAAGTGGGACGGCGCAAGCGAGCGCGCGGTTACGTCGCCAAAGACCAGCTCGCGGGCGCCGTAGGTCGCATCTGCAACGCGCCCGGTTCGGTGCTGGTGTTCATCAAGTGCTCGAAGGGCCGACGCAAGGTCCAAGTACTTTGGCTTCCCCGAGGCCTGGCAGAAGTCAACGAACGCGTCGCGAAAGGAAGCGGACAACGGATACGTCCAAACGTCACGAGGCTCGAACCTCCGCACAAGCTCAGCGACACCGCGCACGTGGTCGAGGTCCGGGTGGCTCACGACGAGGAGCGCGATGCGTGTGATTCCGAGGTGCTCGAGGAGCAGGACCGGCAGCGTGGCACCTGCCGCTGAGCAAGAATCCATGACCAGCGCCGCTCCATTGGGCAAGGTCATGATGACGCTCTCGCCAACGCCCGCGCCGAGTACGTAAATCGTGCATCGGTCAGCCCGTGGCCGAGGGAGGTCGCCACCGAACAAAGTCAATCCTCGTGCTTTGCGACGACCCGCGGCGCGAAGCGTTCGAGGCGCGCGTGCCACTCTCCGAGGATTGTTTGACGAAGAGCATGGTTACCCGCCCGGAACAGCCCATCGAGCACCGGCTCCGCAAAGCGAGAGACCGCATCTGATTCGTCGCGGTAGTTTCTCAAGAACACGACCATGCCTCGGTTGAACTCCGCGTGAATGTCATCACCGCGTTCAGCGCGGTATCCGAGTAGGCGACCACGATACAGCGGGTTCAGGTGACGTGCGATGTCGTCGGCTCTTGCGTAGCCCTCTCGAATTTCGCTCTCGTGCCGCCCGGGAGCCTTTTCCTTCCTATCCCATAGCGCAAGGTTGTATGCCCAGTACTCCCACGCGTAAGCGTCGTTTGGATCGAAGTTGTCCAGGAGATATCGGAAAAGCTCCGCCGCAGCGCGGTGGTCGTGATGCTCGCGGCTGAGCGCAATGGCCAGCGCGCGAAGCTCCACGCCGTAGTGGCGCGCTGTCTTCTTCGCACGGTCCACGTCGCGAGCTCGCACCGCGTGGAAGTGGACCTCAAGTTGTTCGACGAGCGGTCGGGTCTCGAAGTCGTCGGCCGACATGCGCCGGTGGATCTCCAGCAGGGCCGTGTCGTTCGTCGCCGCATACGCTTCAAGCATCCTCCGAACGCGTCGGGGAACACGCAGGTCATCGGGACGCGAAGGGTCATCCGCGGCGAGGAATCCACAGCGGCGCAGGAGGTCGACGTCGGTTCGCGGCAGCGTGTCTGTGGCTGGAGTGTTCGCCCATTTGAAGGGTCCAAAGGTCCCGTTAGCGCGAGTTGGGGCCCTTACGGCGGACACGAGCCGTGCAGACTTGCGCGCCGATTCCGGCAACGAATCGTACGCCAGAGCGAGCACGTGATCGTCAAATGCCTCGACTGTGTCGACGATGTGGTCAATGTCCCGCATCGTCAGCCGCTCCTCGGCGACGAGCCACTCGGCTGCCGCTCGACACTCGGGCGCGAAAGCCGCAATGGCGGTCTCTTCAGAGACCGCCGGGGCGTCTACGGTGAGCTCCCCGAGCTTTCGCGTCAGGGCGGCTCCAGGACTTGTGCGAACCAGGCTCCACGAAACGCTGTCTAGAGATCCGATGACCGTCTGGTAAAAGGCCTCCCTTACGCTCCCGCGCCCGTTGGGCTCTCGGATCTCCCCGTCCCATGCGAGTGCGTCCGGATCGACAAGAACAAGAGGGCCGACGCGGTCTCCGTTGCGCTGCAAGACCACGCCCAGAGCGTTGATCCTCTTCTTCACGGGTGCGCGCGGATCGAGACAAACGTCGATGTCTGCGAGAAGGTCGTTCGAGGTTGAGGGCGGCGCGAGGCCGCGGATGAGGGCAGCGAGCAGTACGGTCAGGCGCAGGGGATCATCCCGGTCGCCATAGGCGTGGAATACGCTGGGCACGCGGCCAGCCTGAACTTCAAGGCGTTCCAGGACCCGAGACATCTGGCGCATTTCTGGGGCGGCTGCGGCGACCCTAAGGCACGCGGTCGGGCTTGTCGAGGGTCGGCAGCGGCAGTCCTCCGTACTCGCAAACCTAGCCCGTTCCCGCGGGACCGCCCAGGGACCGCCCGGTCGTTTGACCGGCGTCGCGCTGCCGCCGGCCGTCGGGCGCTGGGTCCCGCCAGTATTCTACGCGCGAGCGGTCGTCACAAGTACTGGCAGCCAGCTCGAAGCTCGAACGGCACTCCGCGGCGGTGGCGTGTCACCAGCGCTCGGAATTGCGAGGTTGAAGTCAAGTTGAGTGTCTACACGCGAAGCTGCGACGGGCGCATTGGCCCGTGGCCATGCCGCGGGTGCCGGCGGCTCCGCCGCCTTGGGCAAGCCCCCATGCTCGTCGATGAACCCCGCTGCCCTTCACTGCTTGCCCACACCCGCTTGGACAAGCCTTCGGCTTGCCCACATGCCCACAGGCCCGATTACGACGATCGAATGATCTCCTCCAGCAGAGCTCGCGCGCCAGCGACATCCCCGTCCTCGAGCAACGCCAGCGCGCGGCTTGCTGCACATGCAGCATCCGGCGTCGCCGCCAAACCGTTGCTCGCCACGTCCTCCCCGATGACACCCGCGGCCACCACCGGACACCCGCTCTTCTCCGCGCTTTCTTCGTGTGGCACGACGTGTCGCTGTTTGGCCCCCGCGTGTCCCGATCCCTCCACCCTTTCGTAAACCGTAGGTCTCGAGTTCGAGTCTCGAAGCTGGCTCCAGCACCCGATGCCTCCGCATCATCGACCACCGCGGCAACCTCGTCCTGCGGGGGCTGCCTCCCGCCTTGCCGCCGTTGGAGACCAACCGAGCCGCTGGCCTCGGCCGCGTATGCTCGTGGTCGCCGGCCCTCCGGGGCAGCGGTGGCACGGCGCCCCGCGTGATATGCTCGCGCGCGTGCCCTTTCCTCGTAGCCTGGCTTGGCTGTTCCCAGAGCACCGGCTTTCGGATCTGGATCCGGAGCGCGATGCACGCATCGTTCTCGCGCGAGTTCTCGAGCACGGCCGGATGCAAGACGTCCGATGGTGCGTCCGTCGTTATGGACTGCCGAGAGTTCACCGATTCCTTCGCGACGAGGCCCATCCTGAGATTTCTCCGAGGACGATTGCCCTGTGGCGAGCAGCTCTGAACGCAAGAGGCGAAGCTTGGCGCGTCCCGCGCCGCTCACGGCTGAGCAACGTCGCGCCCTGGCCGGACTGAACCGAGCAGGCTTGCTCGACGCGCTGTACCTCGCTGGCGGAGCCGCGGTGTCTCATCATCTCGGGCACCGGGTCTCGAACGACCTGGACCTCTTCTCGGTGGACCCGGAGCTCGACCTGGACAGCGTCCGTCGTCGAGCCGTGACGGTGCTCGAAGCGGAGGCAATCTCGCAGTCCGATGCCACACTCAAGCTGCGGATCGCGGACGCGATGGTCGATGTGGTCCGCTATCCGTATCGAGCCCTCGCGCGCGCCCAGCGGGGCCCCGAGGGGATTCGAGTGGCGAGCCTGCGGGATCTGGCGACGATGAAGCTCGCGGCGATCGCGAAGCGTGGCGTGCGGCGCGACTACTGGGACCTCTACGAAATCCTCACGCGCACGCGACTGACACTCCACGTTGCCTGCAACGACTACTTGCGCAAGTTCGGTGTTTCCGAAGCGGACATCTATCACGTGCTCCGAGCCCTGACTTGGTTCGAGGAGGCGGAAGCCGATCCCACTCCGCCACGCGGACTGACGCACGCTCGGTGGCGCAAAATTCGGGCGTGGTTCGAACAGCACGCCGCCGATGAGTTGCTGCGGCGCAGCCGACGTTGACGAACTCGACGTCGAGTCCCTCGTCGAGGAGGCGGCCCAGGCGGGCGGTGTCCTGGGCGAGCATCGCGCGGTACATCTCGCGGTGGGCGTCGATGATCTGGGCCTCGTGTTCGTCGGTCATGGAAACAGCCACTTCGCTGGCGCTGGCGGCTCGGGATGCGCTGGCCACGCTGGTCGCACGAGCGCTCGATGCGGAGTCTCCCGCTCGGCACGCGACGCTCGGAAACAGGACAAGGAGTGGGATGATGCACGAGAGCTTCATCGTGCCTCTTCGTGCAAAACCTCGCGTGCGACGGCCACGAAGGCCTTCAATGCGGGCGAGACCTGCGCGCGGCTGGGATAGTAGAGGAACAAACCGGGCACCTCGGGCGCGTAAACCTCGAGCACGACGCGCAGCTCTCCCCGAGCCAGCTCGTCCGCGATGAGGGGCTCGAGCGCGTAGTAGAGACCGACGCCCGCCACCGCGAGGCTCGTCATCAGCTCGAAGTTGTTCGTCGTCACTGGCCCGCGCACCGGCACTCGCCAGACCTTCTTCCCGCGTTCGAGCTCCCACGGCCAGGGATCGCCGCTCGATGTCCAGCGCATGCAGATGCAGTCGTGTTGCAGGAGGTCCGCCGGCTTCTGCGGAGCGCCACGGCGCGCCAGGTAGGAGGGGGACCCCGTGACCACGACTCGCGTCGCGCGGGTGAGACGCACGCGCACCATGTCGCGATCGATCGCCTCGATGAGTCGGATGCCTGCGTCCAGTCCCTCGGCCACCGAGTCGACGAACCCGTCGTCGACCAACGCTTCGACCGCGACCTTCGGGTGTCGCTCCGCGAATTTCGGGAGCACACGACCCAGCACCAGCGAAACGGCGGCGGTCGGGACCGTCAACCGAACGCGTCCCGTGACTTCACCGCGCCTTGCCTTCACCGTGCTCAGGGACTCCAGCGCTTGATCGACGGCGGGCCCGGCGTTCTCTAGCAGGCGCTGCCCCGCATCGGTGAGCGAGACGCTGCGCGACGTGCGGGTGAGCAGTGGCACGCCGAGGCGCTCCTCGAGCTGACGGACGGACTGGCTCAGCGCGGACGTCGAAACTTCAAGATCCCTGGCGGCGCCCGCATAACTCCGGTGCCGGGCCACGGCGATGAAGGCGTTGAGGGCGTTGAGGGGAGTGAAGGCCATCGTGAAGATTTTCTACACTCTGCCCACGGGTGACTCCAGCCTCACCGCGGCGCGCCGAGGTCAGCGAGCGCTGTCCTCCGGCGGGGTCGGCTCCTTCGGCGGCGCCTCGCGGCCCGACATCACCAGGAGCTCGGGTCGCAGGCGCTCTTCATGGACCACGATTCGCCGCACGGAGGCGTTGAGCTCATCAAGCTCTTGGGTCGTGAACGTGACCGTGGTGGCACGCAGGTTCTCGTCGAGGTGCTGGAGGTTGGTCGTCCCGGGGATGGGAACGATGAAGGGCCGCTGCGCGAGGAGCCACGCGAGCGCGATTTGGGCGGGCGTCGCCTCCTTCCGTCGAGCCCAGTCGCGCAGCAGCGCGACGAGCGGCATGTTGGCCGCGAGCGCCTCCGGCGAAAAGCGGGGGTTGGTCAGGCGGTAGTCCGTGTACCCGGGACCATCGAACCGCGTGTGCTCGTCGATGGCCCCGGTGAGAAACCCCGCGCCGAGCGGGCTCCACGCGACGAGGCCAACGCCGAGCTCCTCGAAGATGGCGAGCTGCTCGGCCTCGGGGCCCCGCCAGAGGAGCGAGTACTCGTTCTGGACGGCAGTGACCGGCATGACCGCATGCGCACGTCGCAGCGTGTTCATTCCCGGCTCGGAGAGCCCGAAGTGCCGCACCTTGCCCTCGGCAACGAGCTCCTTTACGGTGCCCGCCACGTCCTCGATCGGAACCGCAGGATCCACGCGGTGCTGGTACAAGAGGTCGATGACGCCGGTGCGCAGCCGACCGAGGGATGCCTCGACGACGCGGCGGATGTGGTCCGGTCGGCTGTTCAACCCTCCGGTGCGACGCCCGATCCCAGGGTCGAGGTCGAAGCCGAACTTCGTGGCGATGGGCACCCGGTTTCTGTGATTGGCGAGCGCCTCGCCGACGAGCTCTTCGTTGACGAAGGGTCCATACACCTCGGCCGTGTCGATGTGGGTCACGCCACGGTCGACGGCGGCGTGGATGACGCGCGCCATCTCGCGCCTGTCCTTCGGTGGGTTGTACTGGCCGCCGTTCATGCTCATGCAGCCGAGGCCGATCGCGGAGACCTCCAGGGCTCCGAGCCTGCGTCGCGCTCCGACGGATGGGCGCGGCGCGGGCCGAGCGGTGCGCTCGCTACCCGGCGTGTGAACGCACGCCGCCGCCGCCGCGGCCGCCGTGATGAGAAACTCCCGACGCTTCATGACGGTCCTCCAGTCTCGAATGCCGCTCAGGGATGGCTCACGCCGAGGCTTTCTCGAACATGGAACCCCGGGTTCGTCGCAATCTTGGCGATCAGATCGGACAGGCTGTTCAGCGAGACATCGTGTCCCTTGAACGGCTCGCCCTTCTGCGTGACCTCGTAGTCGATCTCCGCGTCCCGCGTGAACCAGCCGGGACGAAGGATGGTGTAGTCCAGGTCCGACGCCTCGATGACGGCCGCGGAGTCACGGTACGGATCGAGGACGCTCTGGTACCGCTGACCGCGCACCTTGTCGTAGATGCCCGTGGAGCTGATGAAGATGAGCCGCGTGACCCCGGTCGCGTGCATCGACTGGGCGATTTGCTCGGCCTGAGGCTTCACGTCGCCCGCGAGGTTCGCGTAGACGACGTCCTGACCCTGCATGGCTTTGGTGAGCGCCTTCGAGTCGATGACGTCGCCTTCGACGATGCTGACCCGGGTCGGGTCGGGGTTCGCGAGGCGGCCCGCGCGGCGCAGGAAGAGCGTGAGCTTCACGTCGGTGTCGCGGAGGAGCACGCGCGTGGTGTTGCGCGCGAGCTGGCCGTTCGCGCCGAGGATGAGCACCCTCTTCATCGCGCCACCTCCGGTCCCCGCAGGCGAGACAACCCGTGGCCCCCGGCCGAGCTCGTTCCGGTCTTGGCGCCGATGTCGATCAGCGCCAGGACGGCCTCACTCGAGCGCGCCCCCTGAACCGTGATGGCTGCGAAGCCAGCGTCGATCGCCTGAACATCCCCGGCGGTGAGCTCGACGTCCGTCGCGCGGAGGTTCTCCTCCAGATGCCCGACCTGGGTCGTGCCCGGGATGGGCACGATCCAAGGCTTGCGTGCGAGCAGCCACGCGAGCGCGACCTGTCCCGGCATCACGCCCTTCTGCAGTGCGACCCGCGAGAGCAGCTCGACGACTGGTCCGTTCGCGGCCATCGCCTCGTGCGTGAAGCGGGGCATCGTGGACCGCAGATCATCCGCGCGGAACGGTGCGGTCGAAGGAACTCTGCCGGTCAGGTAGCCCTTCCCAAGTGGCCCCCAGGCGCCCAGGGCCTCGCACGTCGAGAGGACCTCTCCTTCTGGGTCGCGCGTCCAGATCGAGTACTCGTTCTGGACTGCTGCGACCGGCTGCTCGGCGTGGGCTCGCCGGATCGTCGCGCCGCCCGCCTCCGAGAGCCCGAACGCGCGGACCTTTCCCGCTTGAATGAGCTCTTTCACGGTCCCCGCCACGTCCTCGATGGGGACGTTGGGATCGACGCGGTGCTGGTAGAGGAGATCGATGCGGTCCGTGCGCAGGCGGCGCAGCGACGCCTCGACCACCTCACGAATGTGCTCGGGGCGGCTGTCGAGCCCTGCGATCTTCCCGCCCTCGATCTTGAAGCCGAACTTGCTCGCGATGACGGCGCGGTCTCGCACCGTCGCGAGCGCCTCGCCCACGTACTCCTCACTGATGTAGGGACCGTACACCTCGGCGCTGTCGAAGTACGTGACGCCGAGGTCGAAGGCTCGCCGGATCAGTCGCACCGCCTCCGTCTTCTCGATGGGCGGCCCGAACCCCCAGGCCACGTTCATGCACCCGAGCCCGATGGGCGAAACCTCGAGGGAACCTAGCCGCCGGCGTCTCGCGACGCCGGGCCCTGGTTCCGCGGCGGCGGGCTCCACCCTCGCTGCGGACGCGCAGCTGACGCTGGCCAGGAGCGGTGCTGCCGCGAGGGCGGCGGCGCGACGCAAGAAGTCTCGGCGGCCGCCGTCAACCGCCGAGTGCGGATCGCCGGGGAAGTGTACCCCATGGCGGTGCACGCCTTCATGGAAGATGCCTTCTTTCGGCCCCTGCTGCCGATCTGGCCTGAGCTGGTCCCCGCGGTCGTTGGCGACGACCGCGCTGCAATGGAGCGAGCCGGGGCTGAGCTCAAGAAGCGTCTCGACGAAGTGTGGGCCGACATCGCGCGACTCTACGGGGTCGCGGCGACGGCTGCTTGAACCGTTTCACACGCGTCGAGAACTGCCGGGTTGTCGACGACGCACGCACCTGCCGCGCTCAGAGCTTCTGCGCTGTTTCCAGTCTTCCTGGCAGAAGTGTCGACGAGGGCTGCACGAACGGCATGTCCGAGGGCTCGTGCGCCTCCAGCGGCCGGCCCGTCACCTCATCGTGGCACCACACGGTGACTACCGAAGAAGTTTGCGTGCATCTGCTCGGGGCGGTAGGAGGACAGCAATCCTGAAAGTCGCAGTGCCACCACAGCGGCGGCCGCCGCCGACCCAGCGCCGCGTCGCTTCCTGGGGTCGCTCCAATGCTCGTTGTCACCGCGGGCCCTCCGGCCGTGCGGCAAGCGTAACGCGCACCAACGCTACCGCAGACCTCGGCGGGGGCGTGAAGGGCATCGTCGTGGACATTCCTGAACGCCTCATCGCCAAGTGGGTGTACGCTGCCTTGCGCGTGGGGTTCTTGTTCGCGACCATGTCCTCAAGGAGCTGCGGACGCAGGTGCTTGCGTACCCAGGGGCGATTGGACAATCAGCTGAACGCTTGTATAGTACGCGCTTCCTATTTCCCTGAGGTCCGATCTTGAGCGCCAAGCCCGGAGAGGCCTGACGATGGCTACCGCCGAGCAACTAAAGGCCCTCCTGCAGAGTCACGTGGAGGGTGACGATGAGCGCTTCTTCTCGGTCATCGTGCAGCTCGCAGCTCATGCAGCTCGGCAAGGGCACGGCAAACTGGCCCAGGAGCTTCGCGAACTTGTGGACAAGGCGAAGCTCGCGGGCGGAACTCCGCCCGGACGTGGTGGAGCCCGCTACCCGGTCCCAGTGGCCCAGCCGCGCGGCGAGCTCAGCTCGCTGCTGTCTGCCTCGTACCCGAAAGCGAAGCTCTCGGACCTCGTCCTCGCTGACGAAGTGCGAGCGCATCTCGATCGCGTCCTGCTCGAGCAGCGGCAACGGGACAAGCTCGCTTCGCGGGCCCTCCACCCGCGAAGGAAACTGCTGCTCATCGGTCCTCCGGGAACAGGAAAGACCTTCAGCGCGAGGGCGCTCGCTGGCGAGTTACACCTGCCACTGTTCACCGTTCTCCTTGACGGGCTGATCACCAAGTACATGGGCGAGACGGCGGCCAAACTACGCCTCGTCTTCGATGCGGCCAGGAAGACGCGTGGCGTCTACCTGTTCGATGAGTTCGATGCGTGGGCGACACGGATGACACCGGCATCGCCCATGGCGAGAGGCGGTGGAGCTGCTTCGAATGCCTGCATCGCGTTCAGAATACCGCGAGGGACGCCTGTTCGCTACCGAGGCAACTGACTTGGGTCGAAGCCACGTCCCCGATCGCGCTCCGCGTGGCCCGCTGCCCCGCTCAATACACGAACCGCCGCAGATCGTAGCGGGCGATGGGCACGCGCACGCCGGCGCTCCGGAGCCGCGCCTCGATCTCGAGACCTTGCGCCGCGATCGCTTGGGGAGTCAGCGCCCGGAGCATGAGGCTCCTCTCGGCGTATGCCGAGTCGGTGTGGAGGACGAGCGGAGAAAGGTAGATGCGATCCTTCGACCGCGGAGCCATGCGCACGATGGTCTGTACCGTTCGATCCACGTGGTCCTGGGCCAGACGCTCGCCGCCCGCGCCGACCAGCACGATGATGCCTAGGCCGATACCGGCTTCGTGGAGGCGCGCCGCGAGCTCGACCGCAGCGTCGGCCTCGGCGGGTTTGCCGAGGACCTCGAGCACCGAAGGGCTCCCGCTCTCGAGACCGAGCGCGACGCCGAGCACGCCACGCTCTCGGAGCTCACGAAACTCTCCGACGCTCTTCATCTTCGTGAAGGCGTCCACGAACGCGCCGAAGCGGCGAAAGCTCGCGTCGACGCCGGCGTCGGAGAAGCAGGCGTGCAGGGTGTCCAGGAGCGGCAGGAGCTTGTCTTGCCCGATCACCAGCGCGTTGGCCTGGCCCAAGAAGGTGCCGCGGCGGAGCGGCAAGGCGCGACCGACGAGTGCGAGCACGTTCGTGACGTGGTCGCGCAGGCCCTCCGGTGTCTTGAGCGAAAAGCTCGCGTCTCGGTAGAGGTGACAGAACGCGCAACGGTTGAACGAACAGCCCGACGTGAGCTGGATCACGAGGGCCCGATTCTGGTCCGGCGGCAGGATCGGGATGGGCTCGTAGGTTCGGGCGAAGCGCTGGGCCTCTGCCTGGAGTGCCTCGGGCTCGTTGGCTCGACGCGCGCGAGCGAGGGGTTCGGCGAGGCTCGGTCCGGTCCCGGCGGGCAGCGCTTCGGCCGCCGCCCGGGCGAGCTCACTGACCCGAGCGAGCACCTCGCGCGACCGGGCTTCGTCCAGGAGCTCGATCTCGAGGGAGCGCTCGCGGCCTTCGCCCGAGATGCGCACCCGGCGCAGCCTGCCGTCGAGCCCGCGCTGATACGACGCGCCCGAGAGCCAAACGCGGTGCAGCCGGCCTTCGAGGTCGAAGTGCGCGAGGTCGTCGCCAGCACCGAACAGGGAGAGCAGGTGCTCTCGGCGCGCAACGGCCCGGCAGGGCCCGGCGATGCGGACGAGCTCGCGGTAGGCAGCCCCGATCTCGTGTGCGGTTTCGAGTGAGTCGGCGTCCAAGGGCGAGAAATGATATCAGTCGGTCATGCGCGCGTCGGTGGCGATGGTCGTGCTCGGAGTGCTGTGGGCGGTGAGCTGTGCGAGTCCGACGGACGAACTCGGACCCGACTCCGATTCCGGCGTGGGGGCGACCGGAGGAAAGGGGGGCAGCGGCGGCTTCGGCGGGGGCAAAGGCGGGAGCGGGGGCAGCTCGGCCACCGGGGGCAGCTCGGGCTTCGGCGGGGGCTCCGGCTCGGGCGGGCTCGGCGGCAGCGGTGGCTCGGGAGGCGTCGGAGGAAGCGACGCCGGAGACGCGAGCGACGCGCCGCTCGACGGCAACGACAGCGCCACGGGTTTCGGTCCGTGCGTGACGCAGGCCGAGATCGACTCTCAGGGCGGGGGCTTCATGGTGGGCTTCTGCCCGAACCCGTTCGCGTGTTTCGGTTGTCTCAATGACGCCGTGAACCCTGGCGACATCGTGTGCAGCCCGAAGTGCATCTGCACGCCGCTACCTCCGCTGTGCGTCGACGGCGGTGACGGCGGCGATGATGGCGGGGACGGGGAGGCAGGAGACGCGGCGGACGCGGGCGACGCGGTGGAGGCCAGCGACAGCGGGCCTCCCGACGTGTCTTCTGACTGAGGTCCGCTCAGAGCTTGACCTTGGCGATGAAGAACTTGTTGTTCAAGGCTTCGTCGGTGATGGCTTCGAAGCTCTGGAGTTGACCGATCTCGCTCTTCAGCGACTGCGAGCGACCGTGCTCGGTCGTGAAGTACATGGTCGTGATGCCCTTCTTCCGCGTCTCGTCGACGTACTCTTTGAATTTCTGACCGCTCGACACGAACGCAGGCGTCTTGTTGCCGGTGTAGAAGTTCTCGCCTTTCCAGTTCATTTGGTACGAAACCAGCGGTTCGTCGGGGCTCTTGCGGTCGGCGTAGTAGGCCATGATGGTCTCGCGCTGACCCCAGTGCGGAGCGGCCTTCACCAGGTAGACGTTCACGCCCCAGCCCGCCCAGAGCACGCTCGCCGTCAGCAGCGCCACGCTGGCGTGACCGCGCAGGCGAGGCACGGCGACGAGCAGGCTGATGGCAGCAGGCACCAGGGTGAAGGCGGTGAGGATGGCCTTGAAGTCCAGCGTGGGCGGCCAGGGCCGCCGGTAGTTGTAGGTGAAGAGGTGCATCAGCCGCGCCTGACCCTCGATGTCCCCCGGCAACGTGTAGAAGAGATCCCTCCCCGCGATCAGCACGACCACGGCCGAGGCCAGCGCCACCGCGCCGATGATCACGGCGTCGTAGGCCCGGGAGTCGATCCGAGTCGCGTCGAGGGCCGGGGTTCCGTCGGGCGATGGCGTCGGGCTCGCGCCGAGCGCGAAGCTCTCGACGGGCGGCTCTCCCGGGCTGCTCGAACGCTCGCTGTCTGGCGCCGGCTCGAGGCGACGGCGCACGACCCAATAGCCGATGCCGATGGCGAGCGCGATGCAGAGCCAGCCGAGCCAACGCACGGGAGACGGCGGCTTGCCGTCGATCTCGCGCCCGGAGATGGCGCCCGGGAAGAGTCGCATCACGCCGTACACTGCGAAGGTGACGCTCGCCCCCATTCCGCCGAGGTACGTTGCGAGCTCCTTTCCCGCCGGGAAACGCGTGCTCGACATGGCACGGTCCAAGAGCAAGCCGACCAACATGGCGGTGGGCGGGACCACCGGGAAGACGTAGTGGTGGAACTTGGTCAGCGTGATCGTGAACATGCCGAAGGCCGTGACGAACCAGAGCAGGAGGAACGCACCCGCGTCGCCTCTCGGGTCGGTGCGGTCGTCACGCCGGCGAAGCCACCATACGAGACCGGCGACGGACAGCCCGGTCCATGGGAAGAGCCCGTAGCCCAGCTGCCACACGTAGTAGCGGAAGCTGACGTCGTCTCCCACGTTGGTATCGTGCACATGGACGAACGCACGCTTGTACATGTCGTGGAAGAGCAGCCGATCGGTGAACGGCTGGCCGTGGCGCATGTACATCTGGACGTACCAGGGCAATGCGACGCACAGCACCATGAGCACGAGGCTGAGCGCCTCGACGCGAACGAGATCGCGCCAGCGGCGCGTGGCGGCCACGTAGGCGCCGAGAATCGCGATGGGTAGTACGAGCCCGGGCGCGCCCTTGCCCATGGCGGCGAGGGCCACGAACAGCCAGGCAGCGATGAAATACAGGCGAGACGCGCGACGCTCTCCACGGTTGATCCAGAGCAGGGCAGCGCCGATGCCGGTCCAGAGCAGCGCGGCGTGCCAAGGCTGGAACACCTTGTTCACCGGCGTGTGGTTCTTGCACGCCTCGTTCCCCGGAATGCCACAGTTGCCCCCACCGGATCCCGACATGAATTGATCGAGGTGCCAGCGGAAGCCTCGAGCGCCGTCCAGGTTCAGCGACAGATTCCGCGTGAGGAGGTAGAGCACCTGAGGCAAGAGCAGGAGCACCGTGGCGCCGAAGATCAGGTGCCAGAGCGAGAACCGCAGCTTCTTCGAACCGATGGCCACTTCGTAGACGCGCACGGTTTGGGTCGCCGGAGTGTGGAAGGCGAGCAGCGCGAGCCCCATGGCGGCCGTGAGCGGCGCCACGTAGAGCATGTCGGTCATGGACTGGTGCGCGATCAGGTACCAATAGGGCATGGTGGTGAGCACGATGCCGCCCAAGAGCCCCGCGCGACGCCCGCACGCCTTGGCTACGCCTTTGTAGAGGAAATAGACGCCGAGCACGGTCAGGAGAAACACGCCGACGCGCGCGGCCCACTCCGGCTGCGGAAAGCGGCCGTGGGCCGCGGCCGCGAGCATCTGATCGGGCATGTAGCGAACACCGAGGGCCGAGAAGAAGACGCCCTGGATCCAGAAATCGAGGATGGGCTTGGACCAGAACCAGCCTTCTTGGGCCCACCAGAGCGAAATCCAGTCGTCGCGCGAGAGCATCTCCCGCGCCACCTCGCCGTAGTGCGTCTCCCAAGGGTCCGACAGCGAATAGCTACCGAGCAGTGGCAGGTAGAGCACCGTGGTGAGCACGACGAGCCAGAAACCGTGCCGCCGGTAGAGCGGCCGCGCGGCGCCCGTTTCGTCGACGCGCGATACGCCGAGCGTCTGCGCGGCTCGGAATCCTGCGGTCACCATCCACAGAAATGTGCCCGTGACCAAGACCGCTGCGCTCAGCCGATGCAGCGGCAGCCCGCCGGCCACTGCCAGGCGCAGCGCCACGAACCAAGCAGCCCCGGCGGTCAGGAGCTCGAGCACCGCAGGCCGGAGCTTCGCGCCATCCGGGCGTTCGCTCACCTTGCCGTCGGCGTCGTCGAAGGTGCCGAGCATGTCGGCGATGCCGTAGAAGGCGATGAGCCCGCCGATCACGGCGACAGGCACGCTGAAGGGCCAGCGCTTGTTGCTGGCCATGAGCAGTAAGGGAGCGAGGGCGCCGAGCACGAACACCACGGCGCCGCGCACCCAGTGCGGCGGATTCCCGACGGGGAGAGCCGACTCGTCCACTTCGCTCGGGACGGGCACGGGCGGCTCGGCCGCCTTCGCATCGCTGGCCTTCGCCTCGATCGCGGTCTCACCCGGCGTCTCGCCTGCGAGCGCGTCGGGTCCCTCCGCGTCGCCGGCGCCCGCGGTTTCCTCCGCGGCGGCCTCGGATTCCATCGAGTCCTTCGCTTCCACGGGGTCTGCGTCGGACTCCGGCGGCTGGCTCGGTCGCTCGGGTTTTTCGCTTTCGTCCGCCATGTCGGGGAAGCGGTCGTAGCAATTCTGGCGGGCGTTGCCCACCCCTCGGCAAAGCGGCGCGTCCGGGTCTGCGAAAGCTGCTTCAAAGCCGCGCCACACCGCGCGCGAGCTCGAGCAGCCCCCACTCGCCCTGTCGTCGCGGGCGCCCCGCCGTAAACCCCAGGCGCTCGAACGCTCCGCGCACATCGCGAGCGCGTTCTTGCAGGAACCCCGTGAGCAGGAGGCGCCCAGCGGGAGCAGTGACGCGGGCGAGCTCGGCCGCCAGGTCGAGCAATACCCAGACCTCGATGTTGGCCACGACGACCGGGTGACGGGAGGTGAGCTCGTCGAGGCCCCGTTCGGAGAAACGACAGCGCGAGCCGAGGCCGTTCGCGCGCGCGTTGATCCGGGCCGCGCGCACGGCGATCGGGTCGATGTCGATGCCGAGGGCGCGTTTCGCCCCAGACACCACGCCGAGCAGGGCGAGGACGCCGTTGCCGGTCCCTACGTCGAGGAGCGACGGCGGGCGGAGCCGCGAACAGCAGGCCTCGACGGCCCGCGCTGCGAGTCGCGTCGTCGGGTGGCTCCCGACACCGAAGGCAGCGTCGGGTTCGTACCAGAGGCGACGCTTGCCGCGCGGAGCCGGGCTGCGAATGCTGGTCGGCTGGAGCACCCAGCGCGGCGTGATGGGCTCGGGGCGGAGGTAGCGGAGCCAATCGGACTGCCAGCTCGGGTCGAGCTCCTTCACGTCCACCCGGACCTCGGACCGAGCGCCTTCGCGAGCCGCCGAAATGAAGCGCCGCGCCGCCGCGGGATCGTCGGTGTAGACGATCGAGCGCGACGGGGACTGCTCTTCCACCCCGCCCGCGCCAGCCGCGAAAAGAGCGTTCGTGACGCGGGTGGCGTCGCTCTCGGCGAGCGTGAACGTGAGCGCGAAAACTCGGGAAATGGGCTTCGATTTCGCCATGTCACCTCCGAGGGACGGTGCTCTCGCCGGGTCCGCGGGCTCCCTCGTCTCATATCAAATCGCTCGCCGTGGTACGCTACCCGTCTATTTCATGCTGCCCCGTTCTTGGTCGAAGCTGCTCCTTGCCATGACCGCCGGCCTCGCAGTGCCGGCCCTGGGCCTGCCGGCGTGTTCGGCGGAGGACGACGTGAAGCCCCCGAAGGGCATCATGCTCGCGTTCCGGACCGACATGTCGATCCCCGAGGACGTGGCGTCGCTCCACCTCTACGTGTTGAAGAACGGTGTGCCGAGTTTCCAAGGCGACTACTTCCTTGGACCTTCGCCGTCGCTCACCCCGCTCCCGGGCACGTTCGCGCTGCTCCCGCCCGACGACCCCAAGCTGCCGGTCAAGGTCCGGGTCGTCGCGCGCACGAAGAGCGGCAAGGCCTCCATCATGCGCGAGGTGATCACGACGGTGCCCACCGACCGACTGGTCCTTCTACCGCTCTCGCTCCAGTGGCTGTGTTGGGACAGCGTGAAAGAGACGCCCGTCGACGAGACCCACTCGAACTTCGACAACAGCACGTGCAAGTCGGACGAGACCTGCATCGCGGGAGGCTGCGAGCCCCAGGTCGTCGACTCGAAGACGCTGAAGCCCTACGATCCGAAATCGGTCTTCGGCGGCGCCATCGCACCCGGCGCCAAGGGGAAGTGCTTCGACACGACTCAATGCTTCACCGGCGGTGTCGGGGAAACTCCGGACCAGAACTGCACCCTGGCCGCTCCGCCTGCCGGCAAAGAGGCCGACTACAACGTCGCCCTCGCCTTGCCGCCGGGAGGGGGCGCGGGCATTTGCGGCAGCGAGTCGTGCCTCATTCCCCTCGAACGAGATGACGACGACGGCTGGAAGCTCGAGAACGGCCGCGTGAAGCTGCCGCCAGCCGTCTGCCAGAAGCTCGGCACCAGCATCGTGGCCGTCGCGACCTCCACCAGCTGCGCGACCAAGACGTCGGCCATCCCGACCTGTGGCCCGTGGTCGAGCGTCACCAGTGCTCCAGGCGACTTCGACTCCGGCGGCCCGGAACTCGACGGCGCCACGCTGAACGACGGCGCCACGGACGGTGGCACGGACGGCAACCCCGACGTCAGCCAGGATTCTCCGACCGACGGCACGAACGACGTCGACAAGGACGCCCCCAAAGACAACGACGTCATCAAGGACGGAGGGAGCGACGTCCAGGATGCGACGTTCGAAAACCCACCGCTCGAACCGAAGCTCGGACAAGCGTGCGCGTCCGACGCGGACTGCGGCTCCATCAAATGCCTGACGGTGAGCTCGACCGCACTGAACGGCGAGGGACCTCCCGGCGGCGTCTGCACCCTGCCGTGCGGAGGCTTCCCGAGCAACTACTGCAGCTTGGTGGAAGTCGGCGCCGCGTGCGTCTCGTTCGGACCTCCGGGCGCCGGCGCCGAGTACTGCATGAAGGGCTGTGCTGCCGGCTTCCCCACGGACGGAGGCTTCGACCCCAACAAGTGCTTCGGCAGGCCCGACATGGGCTGCACGTTCCTCGGCTCGGTCGGCGCCTCGGTGTGCCTCCCGACTTGCGGAGGCACACAGCACTGCGACATCCAGAACAGCACGAACCCCCAGTGCGACCTGGCTACCGGATTGTGCGGCAAGGTCGCGTCCCAAGGAGCGCCGTATGGCTCGAGCTGCGGTCCGACGGACGCCGGCGTTCCGCCCCCGGACTCCGGTATCGACGCGGCCGCGGACGCCAGCGTTGGAACCCTCTGCGCGGGCGTGTGTACGCCCATTCCGGATCCGCTGACCACGCAACCGGGCACGTTCGTGTGCGGCGGTGGCTGCGTGATCAACCCGACTCAAGGCTGTGGTTGGCTCGGGGTCGGTCCGGCCCAGGCGGCTTGCGTGAAGCACAACAGTCCGCCCAGCGCCAAGGACATCGGCGATCTCGGGCTCTGCACCCAGCTCTGCGACTGCCAGAACCCGTGCCTCGACCCCAACATGGCCTGCGAGCCCATCAACGACTTCGCGCTCCAGACGCTCTGGGGCAGAGACGGCTACTGCACCTACAAGATCCTGCCGGATGGCGGGCCGGCGCTCGGGCTCGGCTGCTGAAGGGGAAGCGATGGCGGACACACTCGACCGACTGACGCTCACTCCCGGCGAAATCCTCGCAGGCAAGTACAGCGTGGAACGCGTGCTCGGCGAGGGCGGCATGGGCGTCGTGGTGGCCGCCATGCACATCGAGCTCGGAGAACGCGTCGCCGTGAAGTTCCTTCACCCCGACGCGGTCGAGAACGAAGAGGTGGCGCAGCGCTTCGTGCGCGAGGCGCGCGCCGCCGTGAAGATCAAGAACGAGCACGTCGCGCGCGTCATCGACGTGGGCCGTATGGACAACGGCTCGCCCTACATGGTGATGGAATACCTCGAGGGCCACGATCTCTCCGCCGAAAAGCAGTCGGGGGAGCTCCCCATCGAAGACGCCGTCGACTACGTAATCCAGGCCTGCGACGCCATGGCCGAGGCCCACGCCGGCGGCATCGTGCACCGAGACTTGAAGCCGGCGAACCTGTTCTTGATCGAGCGCGCCGACGGGTCGGGCCTGGTGAAGGTGCTCGACTTCGGCATCTCCAAGGTGATCCAGCCCGATACGTCGAGCTTCTCGCTCACCAAGACGGCGACGGCCATGGGCTCGCCGCTCTACATGTCTCCCGAGCAGATGCGTTCGGCCAAGACCGTGGACCACCGCACCGACGTGTGGTCCCTCGGTGTGATCTTGTACGAGCTCTTGACCAAGCACACGCCCTTCACGGGCAACTCGCTGCCCGAGCTCTGCGCCGCGATCTTGGCCGAGGCTCCGCGCGACCTGAACGAATTCCGGAAAGGCGTACCGGAAGGGCTGGTGCAGGTGATCTCGAAGTGCCTCGAGCGCGACCCAACGCGGCGGCACCAGAACGTTTCCGAGCTCGCGACGGCGCTGGCCCCTTACGCACCGAATCGCTCGCGACCGCTCATCGAGCGCATCCAAAAGGTGCTGGCGCGCGCGGGCATGGCTTCGGAGGCCGAGATCCCGGTGAACGTGAGCTTGGTCGACGTTCCTCCGGTGCCCGAGAGCCAGACCATCCCGTTCGTGGAAGGGGCGCGGACCAACGCGGCCTGGACGGAGAGCGCAGCGACGGATCCGAAGAAGAAGAGCCCGTGGCCGTGGGTCGGGGCCGCCGCGGGCGCGTTGCTGCTCTTCGGCGGGGGAGCGCTCATGTTCGGCGGCGGTTCGAGTCGGGCGGCGAGCGACGCGCCTCCCGCGCGCGACCCGAGCGTGGCGCCCGCACCATCGCCTGCGCCCACTCCATCCCCGGCACCCACCACAGTCGAAGCGGCGCCGCGCGTCGAGCCCTCCGCACTGGCGCTTCCGCCGCCGGGCCCGAGCGGCACGCCGAGCGCCGAGCCGAAGAAGCCGAACGTCGAGCGCCCGGGTGCGAAACCCGAGGCCAAGCCGGAAACCAAGCCCGAGCCGAAGCCCGAGACCAAACCCGAGCCCACCGGCAAACCGAAGAACCCTCTCGATATCGGACTCAAGTGACGATGCACTTCTTCCGCCGACGCTCCGCCGCGAGCACGCTCCTCTCCGCCGTCCTGTCGCTTGCGCTCCTTTCGCCCGGCGTCGCGGCCCAGCCGAAAGCTCCCGACGCCGACCCGCCCAAGGCCGGCAAGGCCAAGGCGAATGACGAAGCCAAAGCCGACAAGGCAGAAAAGAAGGCCGCGGGCGACAAGAAGGCCAAGAACGAGAAGACCGACAAGAAGGCGAAAGCCGACAAGAAGGCCAACAAGAAGGGCAAGGACAAACCCGAGGGCGACGCTGCGCCGGAGACTCCTGCGGTGCTTCCTCTGAGCGAGTCGCTGACCGGTGAAGCCAAAGAGGCCTACGACGCGGGCAAGCTGCTCTACGCCGATGGAGATTTCTCGGGAGCACGGCTGAAGTTCGAACGCGCTCACGAACTCTCGAGCGACCCGCGTCTCCTGTGGAACATGGCGGCAGCCGAGAAGCAGCAGCGACGCTACGATCGCGTGCTGTCCCTGGTGGAACGCTACCTCAAAGAAGGCGGAGACAAGCTCACCGACACCGACCGTCAAGAAGCCAAGTCGCTCATCGAGATGGTACGTGCGCTGGTCAGCGAAGTGACCGTGACGGTCACCGAGCCCGGAGCCGAAGTGACGGTCGACGGCGAGAAGGTCGGCGAATCACCGCTCGCCGCCCCGCTCGTGCTCACCCAGGGCGAGCGCGCGTTCCGCGTGGAAAAACCGGGCTTCGTCACGTTCTCCGAGACGAAGAATCTCCAAGGCGGCACCAAGGTGACGCTGGACGTGGCCCTGAAGCAGGTGATCCGTCAAGGCAAGCTGCGCGTGGTGGCCGGCCTGCGGGACTCGATCTACGTGGACGGCAAGCTCGTCGCGCGTGGCCAATGGGAGGGGACGCTGTCGAGCGGCACCCACACCCTCACCGTCTCGGGCAAGGGCAAGCGGACCCAGCGCACCGACGTCGTGGTCGAAGACGAGAAAACCCGAACCGAGCGCGTGGTGCTCGAGGTCGAGCCCAAGGCGGGACCACCCGAGAGGGACACGAGCTCTTCGGGTGGCACTTGGATGTTCATCGCCGGAGGCGCAGCGCTCGCAGTCGGCCTCGGCGTGACGGCCTACCTCTTGCTGAAACCCGAAGGTGAGACGCGCGAGACCCGTGCCGCCGGTACGCTCCCGCCCGGCTCGGTGTCGCTGCACTTCTGAGCGCCTGGCGACTCAGACCCGTGACAGCTCGGACAGCGCGCGGTCGCAGTCGTCGATGACGAGCTGGTTCGAAGTGGCTTCGGCCAAGCGCCGTGCGAGCGAAAGCTCACGGCGCGCACCGATGACGTCGCCCTGCTTCGCCAGCAGCCTGCCGAGCAGGGTGCGCCCGCTCAGTGCGTCCCAAGTCCACTTCTGGGACTCGGCATGTGCCAACTTCATGCCCAGCACCTTCTTGGCGGGCTCGGAACCATTCAGCGCGTCGAGATAGGCGAGCATCATCATGTTCAGGTTGACCAGCCGTTCGGCGCCGATGCGCTCTGCGACGGAAGCCGAGCGCATGAGCACGGCGTAGGCGCGCGGCAGGTCGTCCACCCGCATCAGGGCGTCGCCCTGGTTGTGAAGGTGGATGGCCACCTCGTGGGGTATCCCGAGCTCGCGCGCTTGATCGGCGGCGGTGGCGCTCTCGTCGGCGCAGCGCGCCCAGTCGCCGCGGAACCCGTGAATCAAGCCGCGCACCTTGGCGCGTTCGAGCGCGAGCACCGGTTCATCTCCCGCAGCGAACAGCGCTTCGGCCTGGGTGAGCGCGTCGAGTGCGACCTGGTGCTCACCGGCCGCACCGGCGGCTTGGGCGGTCGAGAGCAGGCGACGATGCTCTTCGTGGGGACCCGAGAGCGCCACGCCTTTCGCTCGCTCGAGGGCGGCGAGGGCCACCTTGAACTCGCCCTGCCGCGCGGCGAGCTCCCCTTCGGCCATGAGCGCCGCCTGGCTCTCCGCCGGCCACGGCTCGGCCTGGGCGACCGCACTCGTGAGGAGCCGAAGTGCGTCTTTGTAACGGCTG
>Ga0268298_10000763_pt1 | contig 40304 bp, 32 predicted proteins | sample WWTPWeurt_MetaG_FD_194462 | JGI IMG/M metagenome (GOLD analysis project Ga0268298, IMG submission 194462) | Activated sludge microbial communities from WWTP in Nijmegen, Gelderland, Netherland - WWTP Weurt | ecosystem: Engineered > WWTP > Aerobic digester > Activated sludge | place...
CACCATTCCCGGCCTCGGCATCAGCACGGCAGACGGTGCAAAAATCCGCACCGCCGTGGGTGCCGGGACCGTCACAGCGACGCTCAGCAACGTCTATTCCGAACGAGACAGCTCGCTCGACGGCACCATTGTTTCGCATGAATGGGGCCACGTCCTGTCCAACCGTCTGATCGGAAATGGCTCTGGCCTCGGCAACCAGCAAGGCCGCAGCATGGGCGAAGGCTGGAGCGACTTTGTGGCCATGCTCATGACGGTTCGTCCCGAGGATGCCGCTGTCCCTGCGAACGCCAATTGGAACGGAACCTATTCCACGGGCGCCCCCTCGACCTATGCGGCGGGAGGCAATGCCTATTACTCCGGCATCCGTCGGTATCCGTATTCGACGGACAAGACCAAAAACCCCCTGACCTTCAAACACATCGAAAACGGGGTCCCCCTTCCGGCAACTCCGACGCCCGCATACGGTGCGGATGGATCGAACAACTCGGAAGTTCACAATTCCGGCGAAGTCTGGGCCAACACCCTGTGGGAATGCTACGCGGCGCTTTTGCGTGACTCTGGACGGCTCAGCTTCGAGCAAGCGCAAGCCCGGATGCGACGGTATTTGGTCGCTTCGCTGAAACTGACGCCCGCAAATCCGACGTTTACCGAGGCGCGCGACGCAGTTTTGCTTGCGGCATTGTCGAGTGACCGAGCCGATTACGACCTGTTTGTGGATGCGTTCGCCAAACGCGGCATGGGTTCGGGTGCGGCTTCTCCCGACCGCGCGGACGCCAATCACAAAGGCGTCGTCGAGAGTTTCCAAACGGGTGCCGATTTGACCATCGTGCCCGAGACACTGGCCCTCGACCAAACGCAGACGTTCTGTGACAGCGACGGTGTTTTGGACAACGGCGAGCAGGGTTCTTTGCGTTTCAAGGTTTTTAACGCTGGCAACAAAGATGCCCAAAACGGCGTCGTGACGGTGGCTGTGGCAAGCGACAGTCCGGTTCTTGTGAATGGAGGGAAAACCGCCACGGTGAAGTTGCCGACGATGGGGCCGCTGTCCGAAAAAGTCATTCGCGTGCCGGTCAGCCTTGCGGGCGCACAAGGTGTCGTGCCTGTGCGGATGGACCTCGAGGTGACCGCAGACAACGTGGTGAAACCAACGCCTGTGAAAGTGTCGTTTGAAGACTTGGGCAACTACGACATGAAAGCCGGCGCAGCGACAGTGGACAAGTTCGCTGGGAGGCCGACGAATTGGTCGGTAAAAGACGACCCGGCGTTGGATGTCAGCGAGTCCTTTGCGCTCGTGATCACGCCGCAAACCCAGATTTTCCACGGCCCGGACACCGGAGAACCCTCGGACCGTTATCTGATTTCCCCGAACATTTCCGTCGGAACTTCGGCGCTGACGTTGTCGTTCAAACACCGATACAGCTTCGAGACGGATTCGGTTCCAACGTATTGGGATGGAAGCGTGGTCGAATACAGCATCGATAGTGGAAAAACGTGGGCCGACATCACGACGGTGCCAGGAATTGTCCCCACCAACGGCTACAACGGCGCGATTCAAAACACCACGCCGACGGCAAGCCCACTTCTCGGGCGTCCCGCGTTTGTCGGGGCCAGCGCCGGTTTCGCGACCGGAAACTTCATGCAAACCAGCTACAACTTGGGAACCGCGCTCGCGGGCCAAACCATGCAGGTTCGTTTCCGCATCGGCACCGATGATGCAAGCGGGGATTACGGTTGGGACATCGACGAAGTGGCCGTGACCGGCGCAAAGAGCCCTCCCTTCCAGCAGCAAGTCGCGCAAAACGCGGCAGCAGTCTGCAAGTCTTTCGTCATCAGCGTGCCCGATTTGCAGAACATCCCCGTCGGGTTCCAAGTGCGGCTTGACCCCACCATCTCCAATCCTCCGGGACCCCTTTCTTGGTCGTGGACGCAAGTGGATGGCAACCCTGTGCAGCTCATGGATGCGAATACACCGAACGTCAGGTTCACAGCCCCCGACGTTCCGACGCTGATTCATTTGGCCTGGACAGCGACTTCGGGAGACATTGCGGTTGAAGGCCTCGTCGCCATCAACGTTGTCAAAGCCGCCCAAACCACAGACCCTGGAACCGCCACCGGTTGCAACCTGAGCGTGGCCCCGGTATCCCCCTTTGGCGCTGCGCTGTGGACCTCTGCCCTCCTGCTTTTGACCCTCCGCCGTCGCCGCTCCCGCTGATTTCCCGCTTTCCCCGCGTCGCCCTTTTCCACCCCCTGCGCATTCATTTTTGTGATGCGTCGGGGCCTTTTTGTGTTTGTTTGCGAAGTAGGATGGCAAAAACGCAGGTTTTGCATGAAGCGGGCGCAAAAAAGACTTTGGTGGGAACTTTCATCCAGACTGTCGCGAGCGGGCCTGACGTTGCGGCAGTGGGCCAGCGGAACCGTGGATGATGACGCAGAAAAATCCCAAAAGGACGCACTCTACGCAAAAGATCTGTATCGCGCCGCCTCGTCTTTGCGCGGAGGTGTGGCCAAAATGGCGCAACTTCGCGCTTACCTACAAGGTGCAAATCCGCTCGAGGCAAATGCGCAAAACATCTTGGGCCTTTTGTGGGATCGAGCCCCGTCGGAATCTCCTGCACTGATTCGCCAAGTCATCGAACAAGAGTTGCAACAAAAACCAGAAGATTTGTTCCAATCATTCCAAGATGAACCACTGGCTTCTGCTTCCCTTGGGCAAGTGCATTCTGCGCAGTCTCGAGATGGTCGCGCATTGGCCATCAAAGTTCAATATCCTGGAATTGCAGAATCACTCGACGATGATCTTCAATCGAATCGGATTTTGCGTGAACTGGTCGGCGCTGATTTGGGAAATACGCTGTCAGATGAAACCCTTGATGCGCTAAGAAAGCAGTTGCTCGAAGAGATCGATTATCGAAAAGAAGCCGATTCTATCCGCCTCTTTCGTGATTTCTTTGCCCATGATCCAGACATCGTTGTTCCGAATGTTTATGCTGAATGGTCCTCGCAAAAAGTACTCGCGATGGAACTGCTGACAGGCGAGCGTCTGCCGTCTTTCTTGCGCAGCGGTACCGAGGCTGAGCGATCCAGTGTGGCGCAAACGATTCTACGTTTTGCACTCGAATGCCCGTTGCGACACGGTCATGTGAATATCGATCCGAATCCCGGCAATTATTTGATTTTAGATCGTTATCAGAAGCAAACCCGAGTCGGCTTTTTGGATTTCGGAAGTGTCGCAAAAATACCGGATGAACTTCAAGAAGCAGATCGAAATTTATATTGGGCAATGATCAAACGAGACGGGGAATCCTTGCGATATGCAGTTTATCAGCAAGGTTTGGTTTCCGACGTAAGTTCCTTTGATTTGGCCACATACAGACGCTGGGAACGACTGTTTTGTGCGCCTTTTCTGGAACGCGAGGCGACACGGCTTACGCCAGAATATGCAAAAGAACTTGGCGAATTGACCTGGATTTTGGTTGAACAAGGAAAATTGTCTCTTCCTGCCACCACGCTGCTGTTGTGGAGGCAACGCCTGGGCGTCCTTTCGATATTGTCTGCGCTGCGCCCAGTCCTGTCCTTCCGAGCCATCCTCGCCCAAATCCTCCGAGACAATCACCCCATTCCTATCTTAGAACGATATCCGTAAATCATGAGTAGCGGCATTCCTGCTGCAAACAACAGGAACATACAGAACCACGAACGCATGGGGGACATCATAGCGAACTCCCTTCCCGGCTGGACCTGCAACAAGCAACAGAGCCCGATCAAAGGAGAATTGGTCAGCGGCGATCGAATCCGCTCGGGCACTTTCCGCTGACACACGTCAAGGATGGACGATTCGGAAGAGGTCAGAGATGCAGCGCGAAGTTACACAGCAAGACGGACCCAAACCTGTAGTTTCTGGCGGGTGAGGCCGCGTGCGCCTATCGTGAATATCTTATGGATTAAGGGGTTTGGGGGCAGAGGGAATCGCTGAGGGTGTAGAGGGAATCGGCCAGGGAGGCGTTTTGGGCGAGGGCGCTGACTTTGTGGATTTGTTTGTCGAAAAAGTAGTCGCCCTGGGCGCGCCCCCCTTCTTCGCTGTGGGCGAGCCAGACCAGGGTCTCTGCGCCCTGCTCGGGGGTCCTCCCAAAGAGTTTTCCGCCGAATTTGAACAGAGTCCGCATGAGTCCTTCGTTGTTTTGGGCAAAACCGGTGCGGACAAAACCGGGATGGAAACAACTGACGGCGATGCCTGCGGCCTCGGGCCGTTTGGCGAGGGCGCGGGAAAACAGGATGTTGGCGAGTTTGGAATCGGCATAGGCGGCAAAACCGGCGGTTTTTCCGTCTCGGCGGGCGATGAATGGAAGGCGCATCTTGCCCTGCTCGTGGGCGCGGCTGGATGTATTCACAATCCGCGCTCCGGGGGTTTTTCTGAGGAGGGGGAGCAGCTCGCGGGTGAGGAGAAAATAGGAAAGGTGGTTTAGGGCAAACGTGAGCTCGAACCCATCGGGGGACGTTTGGTAATCGGAAAAGTACGCGCCGGCATTGTTCAAAAGGACATCCAAACGGTCGTGATTCTGCGCAAACGCGCGGGCGGCGTGGCGGACCTCGGAAAGGCGGGACAAATCGGCCAGAAGGAGCTCGATCTGGGCGTTTCCGGTCCGTTCCCGAATCTGCGCAAGCACGGCTGCGCTTTTTTCAGGATTGCGTCCGACAAGCACAAGACGCGCACCCATTTTCGCGAGGGAGAACGCCGCCGCCTTCCCAATCCCCTCAGTCGCCCCCGTAAGCAAAACCACTTTCCCTTGAAGACTCTGTTCCATGGTGTGGACCCTTTTTCGGACTAATACCGATATCGGAAGACGAACTCGGCGAAGAAGACATCGGGGCGGAGGGTGACTTGGCCGAAGGTGGCACCGTCTCGGGTTTCGATGCCTTGCGCGGGGGAGAGGCTGAGGGCGTTGAACATCATGAGAATCGCGTCGAGGTTGATTCCGGTGAGCTTCTTCAAGTTGTAGGCGATTTGGATGTCCAAGTTGAAGGTGTCAGGCAAGTTGAACGCCGCCCATGTCGTGGGGTCGTTTACGCGGGTGCCGGTGCTGGTGCCGCGCGGCGAACGGTAGAGGGTGTAGGACTGATCTTCGGGGCTGCGGAAGACCTTCCACAGAGGGTATCCGGTGTAGTACTGAAGCCTACCCCCAATGGTCAATCCGAAGTCGAAGTTGTAATCGACCAGCGCCTTCAAGTAGTGGCGATAAGCACCGGAGACCGGTCCGTAGAACAGGGGATTCAAGCGGGGGTTTGACATGAAAGCGTTGCTTTCAAAAAAGTCATTCACGGTGCCGTTGAGGAAGGTGAGGGAGTAGGAGGCCATGACATCCCAGTTTCCGGGATTGCCGCGCACCCACAGATCGACTCCGTGATAGGTCCTTTGGGCTTCGGAAGGGGTGTCGGCGACAAAGAGGCGTTCCTTGTTGCCGTTTGCGTAGCCGACGATGCGGGTTCCAGCGGGGTCCCAAATGAGGTTGGTCTCTTGGTTGACCCAGAAGTGGCTGTACTGCCGGAAGGTGTAATCGACGCCGACGCCGACCTCGGCGAGGACCTGGCGGTGAAGGCCGACGGAGACCTCATCGAGGCTGGGTGGCGTCAGGTTGAGTTCCTGGGCGAAACGCTGGGTGCCCTGGCCCCCTTGGCGGCGGACTTCATCAAACCGGGCGGTGGCGGAATTCCATCGGCTGAGCACCGAGGTCTGGGTGGGATTGGTGTAGTCGGCGATGCCGGCGTTGCCCAGGTCGTTGTGTCGTCCGTAGTGGACCTTGATGAGAGTGGTGTGGTCGTGCAGAAGGTCATACACAAAGGACAAACGGGGTCCAAAACCAACCAGCGTTTGGATGCGGGCACCGGTCACGTCGAACAGGTAGCCGGTGTCGATGCGCAGGCCGGGCACGATGGTGAGCCACTTGCCGGCAGAAAAACGGTCCTGGATGAACACACCGGCGTTGAGGGCTGCGGATTGGGTGAAGTAACCAGCGCCGGGAGTGAGGCCGTCTTCGGAAGGAAGGCTGTCTTGGAAGACCTCGACTTGGTTGCAACTGCTGTGGGTGCGGGGATCACCTGGATCGCAGGGCAAGCCAGCGACGGTATCGAGGTAGCGGCGACCTCCGGCGACGCCGACGCGGTGGTCGTACTTCATGTAGGACAGTTGGAAGCCGGCTTTGAGGTTGTGGGTGCCGCCGAGTCCTTTAGCGGTGTAAAGAAGGGTGGGGGCAAACTGGACGTTCCATTTGCCTTGCTCTTCCCAGGGGCGGCTGCCGTTTCGGTACACAAAGTTGTTGGTGGCAGCGTCGGCGGTTTGCAGGACGTGGGGCTCGGTGAGGCGATCGGGAACGCCGTTGACTTTGCGGAGGGTGTCCTCGGTGAAGTTCTTGTAGGAAACACCAGTTTGCAATTGGAACAAGAGTTTGTCGGTGAGCAGCGAATCGACAAGGAGTCCGACCCAATGTCCGCCGCGCTGAACCCGGCGTTCGGCCTCGGGGGCGAGGGTGTTGGGGTCCATGCCGCGCAGGGCAGACGACGTGGAAGCATTCAAAATGTCGTTGAAATCGGTGCTGTAGGACAAGGTGACGCGGGTCGTTTTGTTGGCCTGCCAAGTGAGCTTGACGCGGCCCAAATAGAGGATTTGGTCCTGGTAGCGGTCGTAAGGGGAAGGAATGCCGTACCAGGGTTGCTCACCGATGGAGTTGGTGATGCGGTTGAAGCTGGCTTGGAAACTGGTCCAAAACCACAAACGGTCCTTGATGATGGGGCCGCCGAAGTTCACGGACCCGGAGTAGTACGACCGATCGGGAATGGGGCGATCGTCATACAAAAGGACGGTGTTTTGAATGGGCGCGCGGTTGGGATAGCGGGTGAGGGCGGCCATAAAAGGGGGTTGGATGATCGCGGTTGCGTCGAAGACAAATTGGTTGCCTCCCGAGCGCGTGACCATGTTTTGGACAAGACCGAGTGAGTTGTACTCTGCGTCCATCGCACCGACGGAAATGACGAACTGCTCGACCGAATCGGAGTTGATGAGGGCAGAGCTGGAGCCGAACGCGCCGAGGGTGATGTCGGTCACTTCCAAACCATCGATGAAATAGCGGTTGAACCGGCCCAAACCGCCGCGAACAGACACCTTGTCGGTGCCGGAAGTGACGCCCGCCGTAAACTGCGCGATGCCTTTTTCTTGTCGGAAGGTGGGCGCGCGGGTGAGCTGCTGGTTGTTGACGGCAGTGACGGCGGCGGCGCTTTCGGAATTGAGGATGGGGTTTACTTTTTCGATGATGCGGGTGGTTTGGGTTTCGAGTTGGGTGTTGCCGATTTCCAACTCGAGGTCGATGGTGCTGCGCTGGCCAGCGTTGACGCGAATGCCGATTTGTTTGATGGGCGCAAAGCCTTCGAGCCGGATTTCCATTTCGTAGAGGCCGGGCGGCAGGTTCACAAAATGGTAACTGCCGTCGTCGCCGGTCTGGACTTGCTGCGCGCCGCCGATGAGCTGCTTGCTGCTGACGGTGATGGGGACGCTGGACAGACCGTCTTTGGTGCCTTTGATGGTCACGAAACCAGCGATGCTGCCGCCGAGCTCGCCGACTGCGCGCGCGGGGTTGTGGCGACCGAGCACCACGGACAGAAACAACAAACACGACAAAACGGCCAAAAACGAGGGTCGGATGTGGGTGCGCATGCTCATGGCTTGAAAGTGGCGGCAGTGTAGTTTCTTGCGCAGCGTGGACAAAACGAAAAAGTCACTTTGGAGACCAGCAAACCCCGCCTACTCTTTTCCCAACACGTCAAGAGGAGTGATTTTCATGCAACGACCCAGCACGCGCTTGTTTCGCTACGCTTCGCTGTCTCTGCTTTTGTTTTTGCCGGTGTGTGATCGGAATGTAACGCTCGCCGAAGAAGAACCACCACCGCCGCCAGCCACGTGTTCGGCGCTGCCGACGCCATCGGATGGCCAACGCTGCACAGTGACGGGGCCAGCGAACGGTTCCAAAGCGGTGCTTTTGGCGGGCACGCTGCTTCTGCCCAATTCCGTTTCGCAAAACGGGCAGGTGCTTGTGGATGGAACGGGGAAAATCGCGTGTGTGGGGTGCGATTGCTCGACACACACGGAAGCTGCGGATGCGGCGAAAATCAGCTGTCCCGACGGTGTCATTTCGCCGGGGCTCATCAACACGCACGATCACATCACGTACACCAAAGCCGCGCCGGGCACGCACGCGACGAACCGATACAACCACCGCCACGAATGGCGGATGGGCGTTTCGGGTGATCCGAAGCGGCCCAAAATTTCGGTGCCGGGCGGCAACAACACCTCTGCCGTGCAGTGGGGGGAATTGCGGCAACTTTTGGGCGGGACCACGTCGCTTGTGGGATCGGGATCGGGCAAAGGGGTGCTGCGAAACCTGGACACGAATTCGCAGGAAGGCCTGACGGAAAAGCCGGTGGACTTCGATACGTTTCCGCTGGGGGATTCGGGGGGCGAGCGGCTGGCGTCAGGTTGTGGATATCCGTCGATTGCAAAAGCGTCGGCTTTGGCTGCGCTGGATGCGTATGAGCCGCACATCAGCGAAGGCATAAGCGATGAAGCGCGCAACGAATTTGTGTGTACGAGCACCACGCATTTGGGTGGCGAAAAGCTGGTGGAAGACAAGACGGCGATCATCCATGCGATCGGTTTGACGGTGTACGATGCGTGGTTGACAGCGACGCGGGGGGCGGCGGTGATTTGGTCTCCGCGAAGCAACATTTCGCTGTATGGGCACACGGCGCAGGTGCCGATGCTGGCGAAGATGGGTGTGCCCATTGCGCTCGGGACGGACTGGACGGCGTCGGGTTCTATCAACGTGCTGCGCGAGCTGGCCTGCGCCGCGGATCTGTCGGACAAGTATTTCGACAAAGCCTTTTCGATGCGCGACCTGTGGCAAATGGTCACGTACAACGCGGCGCTCGCGACGGCGACAGACGATGTGCTGGGGCAAATCGCGGTCGGAAAAGTGGGCGATCTTTCTCTGTTTTTTGGCAAACCGGATCGGCAAGAGTATGCGGCGGTGGTGAGAGCGGGCGTCGAAGATGTCGGTTTGGTGCTGCGAGGCGGCGTTCCGATGTACGGCGACGCAACCGTGATGGAAAAACTCGGGGCCGACGACGCGGGCAAATGCGAGGCGCTGGATGTGTGCGGGGTGCAAAAACGAGTCTGCGCCGAACGGGAAACGGGCAAGAAACTGGCGGATTTGGAGACGGCAGCCATCAAACCCATCTATCAATTGTTTGCGTGCGGAGTGCCGACAAATGAACCGAGTTGTGTGCCGTTCCGCGAAAACGAATTTGACGGACAGAGCACGACGGACGACCCGGACGGAGACGGTTTGAAAGGCGCGGCGGACAATTGTCCGACGGTGTTTAACCCGATTCGTCCGATGGACCACGGCGCGCAGCCAGACTCGGATGGGGATGGAATCGGCGATGCGTGCGATGCGTGTCCGCTCGACAAAGACCATGCGATGTGTCGGAAACCGGACAAAAACGACGAAGACGGAGACGGCATCGAAAACAGCCTGGACAATTGCCCGAGCGTGCCGAACACGAACCAAAAAGATTCGGACGGTGATTTGGTGGGCGATGTGTGCGATGCGTGTCCGGCGTTTTCAAATCCGGCGGGCGCGGCGTGCGAATTTTCGGTCAAAGAATTGCGCGATCCGGCTCGCGGAATGCGTCCGCCGGCTGGCACGAAAGTGACGATCAAAAACTTGCTCATCACGGCGGTCCGCAACATCAAGAGCATGGGTTTCCACGCTCGGGACACGGGCACGGACCTGCCGTATTCGGGAGTGCTGGTTTATCTGGGCGGGACGACGGCCCCCAAAGCCACCGATGGCACGCTGCTGCAAGTCGGGCACATCGTCACGGTGAGCGGCAACTTCACGGTGTTCTCGGAACAAGACGAAATCGACCGGGTGAGCAGCATCGTCATCACGGGCACGGATGCCGCTGCCGCCGAGGTGAAAGTCACGGTGAAAACGCGCGATTTGCAGGGCGGTACGCAAAGTTCCGCCGAGCGGTATGAAAACCTGCTGTGCAAAGTAAGCACCGTAACCACACGGGCGGCCCTGACCAGCGACGATGATTTCTGGGTGACGGACGAAGCCGCCGAGCCGTGTACGGGCACCAACCCGGCCTGCACTCGGGTGGGTGACTTCTTGCTCGACGGAGACAAAACGGATGGCAGTCCGAAGTACGCCGCCGGTACGGCCCTGTCCGAAGTGTCCGGCATCGTCAGCGGTTACGCCAACCAGTACACCCTGATGCCGCGCGCCATGACCGACATCAAGTAAGCCGCATCCTACGCATCGTCCGTCGGGTCGGTTTGGGGCGGGGGAAGGTCGGCGGAGACGGCGGTGTCGGGCCTCTTGGCACCTTGTGGGTTTTCTGAGTTCTGTGGGTCCGGTGTCGCCGTGGTTTTTTTTTCGGCCCGTGTGTTTTCCGCGTTCGGAATGGCTCGCAACAGGGACAGAAACTCACCTCGACAGGCCCATTGCCAAAGTTCGGCGGCCCGCCACAACGGAAACGGATGCGTTCGGGCGGCTGTTTGCATCAGACTGTAAATTTTGTCGAGGACGTTCTCTTCGGGGGCTTGTCGCGCGGACAGGGCCTGCTGCATGAAATCTTCCAGGGAAAGCTCAGCCATCAGCCGTCGGCTGCCACACGCAAGTTTTGCGAGCACGCGGAGGCACAACGCGGGATCAGCTGTACACAGCAGCATTCCGCGATCGGCGGTCAGTTCGGAACAGCGATCCCATTTGAGCAAAGCAAGCTGAAGCGGAATCAGCAAAAGCTGACCGATGCCGAGCGTGGCTTTGGCCAGTTCTCCGGCGGCGAACGCAAACAAACGCGCAGCAATTTTGTATAGGACGTGCTCGGACAAAATGTGTGTGAATTCGTGCGCCATGACGGCGGTAAGCTCGTCGGGCGCGAGGGAATCGCACAGCGAGCTCGACAGCGCAACGTAGTGCTGCTCGACGCCGCTGGTGTAGGCATTGACCTCGCCGCTGCCGTAGACATAAAGCTCGGGCAGATCCGAAACGCCGAGCCTGTGCGCGGTGTTCTCAAACCGCTGCAAAAGCCCCGGAAATTGACGTTCGGTCACACGAACATAGCTGGATTGGTTGAACAGCCGGTCGTACCGTTCCGTCGTCACTTCGACGATCTTGCGCAAAAGCGAACTGACGCCGGGCAGGGCCTCGAGTCCTTCTGTGGCTTTCTGATCGAGGGGATGACGAAAAGTCGCACTGTGTAGTGTAAGGGGGGCGTCGCGCGCACACAAAAGAGGTGCCTGACAACGACCGCAGCGGGCCTTGTCAGGGTGTTCGAGGGCACGTTGCAAAGGGATGCGGTTTTTGCCGGAACAACCGACGCAAACCAGGATGCGGTTTTCGTCTGGCGAGATGGGATACGTGGGACAATCGAACATGTCCCAAACCTATCATTTCTCAAGAAACTGGGCGTGGTCTGGGAAAAGAGTTGCGTGATATGCTGTTCGCGCATGTCCTCGTCGTTTCCTATGCGGAATATGCGGGTCCGCTTCTCTGGTGACACCAACATCGGAATGAAGCGTCAACACAATGAGGACAGTTTCCTCATTCCCGATTTCGAGCGTGTCGTCGTCGTCGCTGACGGAATGGGCGGGCACGCAAGTGGTGAGGTCGCGTCTGGCATGGCGGTCGAGTCTGTTGGCGAGTATCTGCACGCCACCCTCGAACCCCCGATTGTGACGTGGCCGTTCAAATTGGACACAGGCCTGCGCAACGATACCCAGCGGCTCGTCGTGGCGATCAAGCACGCAAACCAACGCATCTATGAAACGTCCCAAGCCGAGGAAAGCAAACGCGGCATGGGGACGACGATTGTTGCTGCACTGTTCAACGAAGATCGCGTGATCGTCGCGCACGTCGGAGACAGCCGCTGCTATCGGTATCGTCGCAACCAACTGATTCAGCTCACCGAGGACCACTCGCTGCTCAACGACTACATGAAAATGAAGCGTCTTTCGGGGGAAGACGGCGCTCGTTTCACGCAAAAAAACGTGATCGTGCGAGCGTTGGGCATGAAGGAATCGGTGCAGGTCGATACGCTCATCGATCAACCCCAGCTCGACGATGTGTATTTGCTGTGCTCCGACGGTCTGTCAGGGATGGTTTCGGATCAAGAGATGGCCGATCTTCTGCGTCGGGAAAGCGATCTGGATCGAGCGTGCGACACCCTGATCAAAATGGCCAACGCGGCGGGCGGCACAGACAACATCACCGTGATTTTGGCGCGGATTGAAAAACTGTAGGACGCGCCCCGCTCGACGTTGCTTCGGTTCCCGCAAAAACCATTGGAAAAACTGCGCCCGGTTGTGACACACAGGCCAACAGAAAAGGATGTGGGCCTGCTCGGGTCCTGTTTGACAAAAGACATGGAAACAACTTCTCCGCCGGTTCCCAAGTGGTCTGCGTATGTCGTGGCGTCGGCGATTTCTTTTGTACTGATCGCTTTTTTTGGATGGTCGCTGCCGGACATGCTCAAGCGGGGGCGCGAGGGTTTGCGAAAAACCAAAGAGGCACCTTGTCAGGCGTTGGCTCCGACGGCGATGACAAAGCTTGGCCGGGTGCCGCTGCCCGCGCCGGATTTTGCGCTCAAGACGCACGACGGAAAAGAGGTGCGATTGTCTGCGCTGCGCGGTCGGGTGGTCCTGGTCAACTTTTGGGCGACGTGGTGCCCGCCGTGCTTGGAAGAGGAACCGTCGCTGACGCAGCTTGCGAAAGCGATGAAGGATCGGGATTTTTCGATCCTCGCGGTCAGTGTCGATACGGATTGGGAGGTCGTTCGATCGCACTTTCCGAAGGGGTCCCCGATGACGGTGCTGCTCAATTCCGATCGGAGTGTGCCTGCTTCGTTTGGCACCGAGAAGTTTCCCGAGAGCTTTTTGATCGATCGCGAGGGGAACATTCGGTACTTCATTGTGAGCACACGTGAGAATTGGCACGGCCCGGAAGCCAAGGCGTGCATCGACGCGCTGCTGTCGGAATAACTGCTACGTGCCGTTCGAGCTTTTTGCCACACGGGTGGGGCCAAAAGGACGGGAACAAAAGACCCCACGGGCAAGTCGCCGGTCGTTTTTTTCCACGCCGTTCCGTGCCCGATCAAGCCGGGTCAATGAAATGGGATAGATGGCGCAGCGAGTCAGTTTGGATGGATTGGCGTGCTTCTTGCGTCGCTGTCGAAGCGGAGGACACAAACATGAGGTGTCACCGGTTCGCAAAGGTTCTCTGTATCGCTCTGTTGTCGTCCGTTGGCTGCGGTGAAAGACCACCCCTCACATTGGACTTGACCCGTCTTGGCGCGGTTTTCCCCAATGACTCCTACACGAACGGACTCACGCTCAACGGACTCACACTCAATGGACTCACGCTCAACGGACTCACACTCAATGGACTCACGCTCAACGGAATCACACTCAACGGTTCAGGAACGACTCAATCTGTGCAGGTGCCACGACCCGTCGATCTGGGGAGAGTGGCGTTCGCAGGGATGATGAGCGATGCGGGGCCTCTGTCTGCCGGTGCGTTGAACGGGTCGGTGCTGGAAGGGATGCGGGGCACCCAGAGGTTTTCCGGAGCGGACATGCGTGGGGTCCGTCTTGAGGGCACACTGCTCAACGGAATGGCGATTCCGCTGCGCATCGACGACGTAGCGGTGGATTCGACTGGAACCACGATGTATTCGATTGCCATTCTGTCGGACACAGGCCCCGTCCCGTTGTGCGGGGAGTCCAACGGCGTGCCGATACCCTCCATCGCGCTTGCTGGGTACTGGGATCTAAGCTCCACGCATGTGAATGACAACGCATCCTTCACGTTCGGCTGCATCAACGCCGCGATTGGGAAGTGCGTTCTGTGGGGCTACAAACCCTGGGCGACTGCGGAAGAATGCCGCCACCACCAATGCAAGACCCGGAACCTGTCGGATTGGCACCGGGCTTGTGTGCGCGCGGTTCGCGCAGACTATTGCGGAGATGGCATTTCGCACACACGATCGGGCACCCTGATCAATGTCTATGATCCCCTTTCCATCCAGGCCACCAGCAACCCAGGTTGGGACATCGAAGCCGAGTGGCGTGGAGACGGCGCTGCTTGCATCAACCACACACGCTGGGTCACAGCAAACACCGCGATTCCCTTGACGGACTTGGCCTATGTTAAACAAGTTTGTCCGGATCGGCTTGCGGAACAGGGTCACAGATGTGATCCAGACAAATCCATCTACAACACCCAATTTGGCTTCAATCGCCCCCCGCAAGACCGTCCCCTGATTCGAAACGAGTCCCCGCAGTACCAGTAGACCGAGAGCCCGATCAGACCGACCGACGCGCCCCTTCCGAGCCTTGCCGACCCAATGCTTGGGCCAGGCGAAAGAGGAGGAGTTCTGTTTTCGCGTCTTGGATGGTTCCGTCTTCGCAGAGATGCAAGGCATCTTCCAATGAACACCAAAACACCTCTGCGCCTTCTTCCATGGGGGAACCGTCTCCTTGTGGAATTTCAGCCATTCCCTGTTCATCCACGACTTCTGCCGCAAGCAAATGGAACGCTTCCGGTGTCATTCCAGGGGACGGAAAACACCTGTGTCCCAAAGACACCACGTTTTGTTCAGACAAGCGCACACCCGCTTCTTCCAAAGCTTCCTGCACCGCACGTCGTTTGATTCCCGCTTCCCCCTTTTCGTCTGCTTCCAGGATTCCTGCGACCGCTTCGCAAAACAGGCCGTATTCCCTTTCATCGGGAACCGTCAACCGCGCGGCCTCCCGTCCAAACCGGAGCGCGGGCCGAAGCCCCTTTCGCAGCAGGACTTCGATGGATTGCGTCCTCGGGTTTCTTCGCCACAAAGCCAACACGACTGCATCCGTGCCATGGGATGGCCGGTCCACATACTCACAAAAGTACGGTGCCGACAGACTCCCATCTTCGTAACGGTTGCGAAGGTGGACGCGCGCAAGCCGCAGGTAGTGACCTCGACCGAGTTCCTCCTGCCGCTCCAACACGAACGCAGAGAAGCGATGTTGATCGTTCATCCGATCACGACAGGCGCACACGTAGACACGCCCGCCCCGACAATCATGTAGGGCAAGTTGTCCATGATCTTCTGGACTTTCCCATCGTCGGGAGTGAACATCAGGATTTGCGAATTGTTGCGTCCAAGAGCCGGGTCATACACGGTAACAAAGATGTAGAAACGGCCCCCCCAATGCGCAAACGCCCAAGCCCGGACAGACCCCGGAAGGGGATCGATCGGGTATTGCTTGGCGGTTGACCCCGTTCCCTTGTCCATGAGTGCGACAAACGAGTTGGTCATGCCCGGAAAATAGGCCCACAGCTCGCCGCGTCCGGTGCCTGTGAGCTCGGGGCCGTTCTCTGTATTGGGAAGGGGGCCCACTTTGGTCAGGACAAGAGACTTTTTGTCGATGCTTGCCATGTTCCCCTTGCCTGGTGAGGTGTAGGAACCGCCGGTGACGAACAGGGTTTCCGCCTCGGTTCCAAAACCGTCGGTCACAAAACCCATGCCGAAGGTCTCGAACCCGTCTTGAGACGGTACAAAGCCGCTCGCTTTGCAACCGAGGTCTTTGGTGTTGACCCAGAAAATCTCACCACTGTTGTAAAGAACCCAGGCTTTGGCGTCTCGATCGACAGACATCGAAAACGGTGTTGCCGAACCGCCTCCATACGAAGGCCCAGCGGGACAGTTGATGTTTCCCAGGAGTTTCAGTTCATTTTTCCCGTCGCGCGGATTGAACGAAAGCAGTTGATACGTTTCATCCACCAAATAGATCAGGTCCGCGTTCTCTCCGCACGTATTGATGCAGGTTCCCCCTTTGCACATTCCGGGGTCGCACTTTTGCACCAAATCGCCAAAACGCCCGTCTGCCAAACACACCCGCACGTTGTCGCCATCACATTGCTTGGGCAAACGCGGCGAGCATTCCACGCACCCATACGTCGGATCGCAAAGCTGCGTCGGCAAACAGACGTTGCGCGTGACGTAATTCCCAAGCAGACATTGCTTGCGGACATTGCCGTGGCACACCCACTTTTGGTCCTGGCACTCGTCCCCAGTCGAAACCGCATAGGGGTCATGCAGGTTTGTACCCCGCTCGGTACTGCACGAAGAAACCCACAACACAAAACAGACCCAAAAACACCGTGTGAAACCGCGCATCGTGACCTCCCAAAGATCGGGTAGAGGCAAGCTCGGGCCGGAACTTATGACACTGCCCTCGCGCCGTCAAAGGGAACGTGAACCAAAATGACTTCATGCAAAGCCGCGTGGGCCAAGACGGCGAATGGCGCGGGCGCAGGCGCGGGCACGGTCGTCTTGGTTCTTGAAAAAGGGCGCTTTACCCATCTACGCTGCGCGGCCATGGAACGAGTCTTGGCCGACATGGAGCGCGCCTTTTTTTTGCTCGATCAAGGCACGCGGTTTAATGGAGTGCAAACGGTCAAGTTGCGGGGGCCGGTTGATGTGGCGCTGTTGCAAAAGTCCCTGTCCCGGATGCAGGAGCGCCATCCTTTGTTGCGCATTCGTTTGCGTGGCGACGATGCCCGATTGGTCATCACCGATGAGGACAGCGGCCCGCTTCCGTTGACCGTTCTGCCTCGCCACAGCGATACCGATTGGATCGCGGTCGCCGAAACCGAGCTCAATCGTCCGTTTCTTGTGACCGACGATCACCTGACTCGTCTTGTGCTTCTGCGCGGCGATGACGTGAGCGAGCTTGTCTTGGCCCACCACCACCTGACTGCGGATGCGCTGTCCATTCTGTTTTTGATCCGCGATCTGCTGACCGACCTCGAAACCCTGCGACACGATCAAACCCCCGAGCCGCCCTTCGAGCCGTCCTTCGAGCCACCCTTGCCGAGTTTGCCCCTGCGACCGCCCATGCCTGACCTGTTGCCCAAGCGCGCGCGGGGTCTTTCCTTGCTTGTGCCCATGAATCACTTTTTTTGGAAGCACGTCGTCGCAAGGCCGTTCCGCCGCGCCGTTTCCATGCCGCAAGAGACCCGCGTTCCACCCGACCAGCGCCAAAACCGCCTCGTCCACCGCGCGCTTCCGCCTCCCGTAACCCGCGCCCTCCTGTCTTTGGCCAAGCAGCAGCGCACCACCCTTCACGGAGCGTTGTCCGCCGCCCTCCTTTTGGCCACCACCCACGAGGTCTTTTCCGATCGCGTCGCCAGGCAGAAAACCACCCGTGTTGGTTGCTTTGCCGCCGTGAATCTGCGCGGCGTATTGCCCCCCGAAGTGCGCGAGGAAATGGGTTTGTACATTTCGCAAGTGACCACCTTTCACCGCGTCATTCCTGAGCCCTCCTTTTGGGATCTGTCGCGCCAGGTTCGCGCCCGCCTGACCCGCACGCTCGCCCACGGAGAGCAGTACCTGACCCTGCCCCTCATTGGCCTGTTCATCCCGCGTTCAGGCCAGGTTGCCCGGCGGTTTGTCCGGCGTTTCGATGGCGCTTCCCCAGGGCTGACCGGGCTCACCAATTTGCAAACCCTGCCTATCCCCCTTCGCTATGGCGCGCTGTCGATTCTAGACCACCAAGTCACCGTCGGTGTGTCTGTGGTGGGACAACTGCTTTTGGCCGTGACCACGGTCAGAGACAAACTCAACTTGAACTTCATCTATCTAAACCCGCTTGTGTCCCCCGACCGAGCCCAGCGCATTGCCGATGCCGTCGTCCTGCGCCTGACCCAGGCCGCCGAACAGGAACCACAGGAACCACAGGAACCACAGGCCCCGCAAGGTTCAAAGGGGGTTCCATGAAACGTCGTCAGTGGTTTGAATGGTGTGATCTGGCTTTTCTGCCCGCTTTTTTGCGCAGCGCCACCCCGACGTTTTTGGAGGCCACGTTCCGCATCCTCAAAACCCATGCCGCCGCCGTGGCCCCCCTTGCCCAGGTGTTGCGCGCTACCAACAGCACGCGCGTTCTCGATCTCGGGTCCGGGGGGGCCGGGCCCCTGCTCCAGCTCCTGGACGGTTTGGCGCAGAAGGAGGGTCTGCAAGCCCATGTCACCCTGACCGACAAATTCCCAAACGTCCCCGCGTTTCAGGAGGCCGTCCGCCGCGACCCCGCTCGCCTGTCCTTTTTGCCCGAATCTGTCGATGCCACCCGTGTTCCAAACACCCAAGCCGGGGTGCGTACCCTGTTCCAACTGTTTCATCACCTGCCCCCCGATGTGGCGTTCGGAGTCCTCAAAGATGCCGTGCGCAACCGGCAAGGCATCGCGATTTTTGAGGTCACAGAACGCACCCCCAAAGGCCTTTTGCTGTCGCTGTTTTTGCCTGCGCTGGTCTTTTTGCTGACCCCGTTTGTGCGCCCCTTTTCGTTTCTGCGGCTCCTCTTCACCTATGTCCTGCCCGTGCTGCCTTTGGTCATTTTGTGGGATGGGTTGGTGTCGCACCTGCGCAGCTACACCCGCCCCGAATTGTCCGCCATGCTTGATAGGCTGAGCGCGCTAGACGGTCCCCCCTACGTCTGGACCTTCGGCCAAAACCAAGGCGCCCTCATCCCTGTCTTCTGGCTGACCGGATACCCCAACCCCCAAACCGACAACCCAGCCCCCCAAATCCCACCCGCGTAATGGCCCAATCGGGTCGGCGTGATGATCCAACTGGGTCGGCGTGATGATCCGATCGGGTCGCGGGCTCGGATTGAGCGGGTCGTGGAGGCGATTGGATCGGGTAAAGTCCCGGCCATGTTTGCTTGGCTGCTGCGGCACGTTCTTTTGAAAGACGTTCCGCCCGACACACGGGCCGCGTCCATCGCGCACCCCGAGGTGTTTGCGCTTTTGCGTTTTCGGTTTGCGTATCTGTTTGCGTTTCATGCGCCGGTGCTTCTGCCTTTGCTCGACGCGCTGGCCGGGCAAACTCACCCGTCTTTGTCCGTGCTTTCGCTGGGCCTTGCGAGCTTGACGATGGTTCTTGCGGACGTGCCGACGGGTTTTTATGCGGATCGCTATGGGGCCAAGGCGTCGCTGCGGCTGGGCCTTCTTTCGACAAGCGCGATCATGGGGGCGTTTTTTGCGCTCGCGGTGGCGCGGGTGTTGTGGCCTGCGCGGGCGGTGTCGTTTGGGCCCCCTGCGGTGCTGTGTCTGGAGGCTTCGATTGGGGTGAGCTTGGCCTGATGCTGAAGGAGAAGACGCGCTGCTACATCAAGCGCGCCGGCAGCAGCGATGAAGGTGAGCCACTGTTCGCGATCTACGAAGCCGGGCAGGCCGAGGTCTGCGATGAGTGCCGCACGGCGCAGTAGCCTAGGGCGAGCTGAACCAATAGCCGGACGGGCTTGTAGATGGATCTCGATTCCAGGCGCCTTCGCTGGCCCTGATGGCCTCGAGGAATGCACGAATCGAGTCCCGCTCTGGAGCCGTGAGGAGTGAGATCCGATCTCGGAATCGTTGTTCGTCATCTCCAGGTCTGAGCGACGCCAGCACCGCATCCCCGATGTCGCCGGACTCGGGAGCGCCAGACAACGCCTCGATCATGAACGCCGGAAGGTAGAAGCGGTAGCCGGCAGGCGTCAGCGACCATATACCGTCGCGATTTTCAAAGAGCTCGCGGACCTGCAGCTCAGACCAGTGCCTCGCTCCAAACGCGTTCACCAGGTCGAGTCCATCGTCGGTGTACTGCGCGGCGAGAAGCTGAGACGTACCGGGATGGACCGACGAAGAGAACGCGGCTCGAATCGAGTCGACTGCGGCCCTTGTTGTGAATTCGGACATGGCGCTCACTGGCACAGGTTCTTGGACTTCTTGTAGTCGAGAAGTTCGGTGCAGGTCCTCAGCTTCTCCTCGGCTTTCGATTTAAGGTCGGAGCGGCCGTTGCTGCGGTAGCCGTTGAAGCAGCGCGACACCAGATAGTCGAGCGTGTCGATGAACGCCCCGTTGTTCTTGCTGCGCTCTTCGAGGCGGCTGCAATCAGCCTTCGAATCATCCTTGGAGCCTTCGCAAACCATGTCCTTCGCGCCCGCGCGTTCGAGATCTCGGGAGTACGACTCGTGGTCGCTCGGAGAGCACGTGTAGCAGACGTTCTTGCCTTTCTTGTAGTTGATGATGTCCTGGCAAGAGTCGCGCGCAGTACGTGCGTTCTTGGCTTCCTCTCGGTGTGAGGCATTACCGCCTTTGAAGCATTGATCCATGATCTTTTCCCGCGCCTTGGTACACCCTTCGGCGCGCTCGATGAAGGTCTGGAGCATGTTGCAGTCGGCGTCTTTGTCGTCGCTGTTCCACCGGTCACGACATGAGAACGGGGCGCTCTTACATGTCTTGCCGACCTCCTCTTTGAGGCTGGCGTGTTCGCTGGAAGAGCACATCCCCGGCGGAAGACAATGATCGGCGTCGGGACACGGATCGCATTTGCCGTCCTTGCAGACGCTGGTGTCGCAGTCCGAGTTGTCCTTGCACTGTTCGCCGCCCCTCTTCGCGGCGTCGGCGCGGGGCGATAGGTCGGTGAGGAGACAGCCAATAACGGCCGCTGTAGTGAGAGATCGCATGGTACACCCCTGTGTACGATTGGCCTTTTTCGATCAATTTCAGTGTAGCTTCAGACAATCCAGAAATTCTGGAGAGGGCGACACGAGTCAAACGGATTGAACGTCGTCTTTCCAATATGATACGCCCAATTCGGACCCTAGATGCGCCCCCCGAAATTCCTAATCAATTGAGCAGCTGGGTTTGCGTGGTGCCGATGACAGGCTGGTTCACTTGCCAGGATCTCAAGCAAAGAGACTAAAGCTTTCGGGTGCGCAGCCAGAAGCCTTGCAGCAATTGACGCGCTCGCAGACGATGGAGTATCGGTTGCGCTTCCGGGCGCAGACACCGCTGCTGGCCGACGGACAGACCGTTTCAGCGGTGGCTCGCAGGTTGTCCACCACGCGGCTGACGATAAAGAAGTGGCGAGACCGCTACCAACAAAGCGCCCTCATCCCTGTCTTCTGGCTGACCGGATACCCCAACCCCCAGCCCCAAAAACCCCACCCGCGTAATGGCCCAATCGGGTCGCCGTGATGATCCGATCGGGTCGGCGTGATGATCCAACTGGGTCGCGGACCCGGATTGATCGGGTCGTGGAGGCGATTGGATCGGGTAAAGTCCCGGCCATGTTTGCTTGGCTGCTGCGGCACGTTCTTTTGAAAGACGTTCCGCCCGACACACGGGCCGCGTCCATCGCGCACCCCGAGGTGTTTGCGCTTTTGCGTTTTCGGTTTGCGTATCTGTTTGCGTTTCATGCGCCGGTGCTTCTGCCTTTGCTCGACGCGCTGGCCGGGCAAACTCACCCGTCTTTGTCCGTGCTTTCGCTGGGCCTTGCGAGCTTGACGATGGTTCTTGCGGACGTGCCGACGGGTTTTTATGCGGATCGCTATGGGGCCAAGGCGTCGCTGCGGCTGGGCCTTCTTTCGACAAGCGCGATCATGGGGGCGTTTTTTGCGCTCGCGGTGGCGCGGGTGTTGTGGCCTGCGCGGGCGGTGTCGTTTGGGCCCCCTGCGGTGCTGTGTCTGGAGGCTTCGATTGGGGTGAGCTTGGCCCTTTTGAGCAGTGCGGACACGGTTTTGTTTTTGCAGGTGGCCAAACGGTCGCGCATCGCGGGCCTGCTGCATCCGAGTTTCGAGGGTGTCGGCAGCTCGATCCGGTATCTGGGCACGATGGTCGCGGTGCTGCTAGGCGCGATGGGATACGACTTGTGCGGCCTCCTGTTTTCCAAGGAATCGGTCCGCGTCCTGGCGCAATCGAGTCTGTTTCTGTGTACGTTGGCGGCGCAACTTGCGGCGCTGCGGGACTTGTCCAAACTGGCGGATGAACCCGCCCCCCTTTCGCGTCCGGGTCTGCAAGAACTCCTGCGCGGTTTGTCGATTGTGACGGGGTATCCGCGTTTTTTTGCGAAGATGTGGCTTCTGTCCATGGTGGGGGCGATGGCGTTGTTTGCGGTGTATTTGCTGCAATCTCCGCTGAGCCGTTTGGCCACACAGCTGGTTCGGGAGCATCCCCCCCTTTGGCCTCTGTACACGGTGGTGTCTGTGCTGGGGTACTTCGCGTGCAGTCTGGGATCGAAGCGTTTTGCGCGGAAGAAAAACGAGGCGATCGGGTCGTTTGGGCTGCGATCGGTGGGGTTGTTCGGGGTGTGTCTGGGGTTGCTTCTGTTGTGTCCCTTCGCGGTTTTTGCTTCCCCCCCCGGAGGCGTGTTTGTGCCCCTGCTTCTTACGTGCATCGCAGTTTCGCTGCTGTTTAACGCGATCCGCGGATTTACGGAACCCTACAGTGCAGCGACGGTGTTTCAGTTCACCCAGCAACAAGGGGGGCTGGTTCCGGTGTCTGTGGTGTCTTTGTTCAGCTCGCTGAAACGGGGGGCACACTTTCTGTGTTGCGCGGGGTTTTTTCTGCTCCAGCGAACCGCAGCAGCAGAGAACCCGGACCAGCGTCTGTCTCGCAGCTTGGTGTGGCTTTCGCTGGGCTTTCTTTTGGTCTGTCTGCCGTTTTTTCCGCGTCTTTTGTTTCCAAAACACGTACCTTCCTCGCAAAAGGGACCCTAAACCACATGGAACATGCAGCTGTGTCATCACTTCGATCCATCCCCCAAAGCGCGCGTGTGGCTGCCATCTTGGAAGAACTCGATAGGCTGTATCCCGATGCGCACTGCGAGCTTGACTTCCGCAGTCCGTTCGAGCTTCTCATCGCGGTCATTTTGTCGGCGCAATGCACCGATGAACGTGTAAACCAAATCACCCCGACTCTGTTTGCCCGGTTTCCGACTCCGGCAGCCCTGGCGGCGTCGGATCAAACGGAAGTGGAGGTGATCATTTTTTCGACCGGTTTTTATCGGAACAAGGCCAAAAACATCCGCGCGTGTGCGCAGAAAATCGTCCAGAAACACGGGGGGGAAGTCCCCAGCAACATGACGGAGCTTCTGGACTTGCCGGGGGTGGCACGCAAGACGGCGAATGTGGTTCTGGGGACAGCGTTTGGGATTCCGAGCGGGGTGGTGGTCGATACGCACATCTCGCGGTTGAGCCAGCGGCTGGCGATGACGGACCAAAAGGACCCCGAAAAAATCGAAAAGGACTTGCAAGCCCTGTGGCCGAAAGACCGCTGGATTCTGTCGGGGCATCGGCTGATTTGGCACGGTCGCCGTGTCTGTTTCGCCAAGAAACCGAACTGCACGGCCTGCACCCTGCTGCCCCACTGTCCCACCGGCCAAAGCGGCCAAAATGGGTAGACCCTTTCAGATGCTCCCAACCGCCCTATCGTACGGCGCGGGTGTTGAAAAAATGTGTTTGAGGGGAATGGGGGGTTGTGCGCAAATGGTGTGAGTTTGTGCTTGGGAGGACAAGGGACATGGCCAGCGGGTTTGCCAGCAAGAACAGTGTCGGAATGTGGTTGGTTTGGGGGGCACCGTTTGCGGTGTTGTTGGCGCTGTGGGGACTTGCAGAGGTCGTGCAGAGACCTCCTGCGCCTGTGGGGGAGACGGCGGGAAAAGAAGTGTTTTCGGAAGGCCGGGCGATGGCGGTGGTGCGGAAACTCGCGGATGAAATCGGGCCGCATCCGGTGGGAAGCGAGTCGGGGCAACGCGCGGCGGAATGGTTGGAACAGGAACTGAAAAAGGAAAGCCGTTTGGAAGTAGAACGGTACAACGCAGAGGGAGACACACGGCTTGGGGTGTGGCAGGAAGTGAACTTTCACTACCGAGTCACGAACGTGGTGGCGCGGCTTGCGGGAAGGCAGAAAGAGGCGATTTTGCTCAACGCACATTACGATTCGCCGGTCGAAGCTCGGGGGGCTTCGGACAACGGGGTGGGGACGGCAGCGGCGTTCGAGGCGATGCGGGCACTGTGCGCGAGCGGACCCCTGGAATGGACGGTGATTTTGCACTTGAACGGAGGGGAAGAAGCGGGTTCGGGGGGAGCGGCAGGGTTTCTTTCTCACAGGTGGGCACAGGATGTACGCGCGTTTGTGGACATTGACGGAAGTGGGGCTGGGAAGGCGAATCTGATTCAGACAAGCGCGGAAGTTCCGGGGTTGCTTTTGGCGTATGCAAAAGCGGCCAAGAGTCCGCAAGCAACGATCTTTGGGAATGACTTTGTGAGCAGCGGTCTGGCACCGGTCAGCGGCGATTTCGAGCCGTTCACTCGGGCGGGTTGGCCGGGCTTGGACTTTGCGGCAGTGAAGGACATGTGGAGCGTTCATACGCATTTGGATCGGTCGGAACGGCTGCAACCGGGGACGCTCCAGAGTGTGGGCGACACCGTGCTTGCGGTGGTTCGGGAACTTGCGGAACGGCCTCCTGTGCTGGCGAAGGAACCGGAACGGACCGTGTATTACGACGTGATGTCTGTGGGGACGCTGGTGTATTCGATGCGGACGGCCAGGGGGCTCGCGGTGGGGGCGATGGCTTTGGTGTTGGGAATGCTGTGGGCACTCAAAAGGCAGAAAAAGGTGCCTTGGGGGACGCTGCTGGGAGCGGTGTTGTGGGCTGGGCTGTCGTCTCTGTTCGGTCTGTTGAGCGCGGGGCTTTCGGCGGCGTTTGTGTCGCTTTTGCTGCATCGTCCGCACGGCTTTTATGCAAAGCCTGGTCTGCTTCTGCCGTCGTATGCGATGGCGGGCTTTTGTGGTGTGCTGAGCGGTTGGGTGCTGTGGCAAAAACGGCAGGCACCCGCGATGGACGAGGAAACAGGCGCGCTGGTGGCGTGGGCAGGCGGTCTTGTGGGGTTGGGGGTGCTGCTGGGTCTGTGCGCGGTGAAGTCTCTGGGGCTTGGGTATCTGTTCTTGTGGTGGGTGGTTCCGGGGGCGGCTGGGCTTTTGGCATCGCTGCGTTTTCCAAACGCTCGGGTTGCGCTGTTTTTGGGGAGTGTGGCCATTGGCGCGGCGGGGTTTGTGCATCTTCTTGTGGGTGTGTTGCCAGCGATGCTGGGAACGGTGGTGGGCATGACGCAAGATCCGGTGCCAGGAGACGTGAAAATGGCGGTGCTGCTGTGGATGTTGTTGGTGTTGCCGTTTTCGCTTGGGGGGACGTTTGCATTCTTCTGTGGGGGGCCGCTTGCGGGGCTCCGAAAACTGTGCGGAGGGGTCGCTGCGGCGGGTCTTGTGGCACTGGCGGTGACGAGCCCCTACACAGCGGAAAGGCCGAAGCGCGTGTTTGCAGTACACCTGATGCAAGAGGGCAAGGCGGCGGTGCTTCTGCAAACAGAGGACTATGTACCGATGGGGGCCGCGCTCGATGGTCTTCCCGATTTCGAGAAGGTGGAAGGGAAGGAAGACTTTGTACAAATGATGCCGCCGGGTCGGGTGTGGCCGTATGGGTACAAAGGGAAAGCAGAGGCGTTGGCTGTGCCTCCGCCCGTGTTGGAAGTGTTGGAACAGACCGAGCATGCGGAACAGGGGACGCGAACGGTAAAAGTGCGGCTCGTGTCGTCCGGTTGGATTGCCTTTTTGCACGTTCCGCGCAAGGCCTTGAAAAGCTGGTCTCTGCTTCAGCCACTGCCAGAACCGATACCGGGGCAGAACATGATTTTGGCGGCGTTTGTGGCACCGAATCCTCAAGGACAAGTGTTTTCGCTAGAGCTAGTGGGCAAAGAAAAATGGCCGATTTCGCTGGTGGCGGCACATGTTCCGTGGGCACCATCGGTGGTTGCAACGCCTTGGGCGTCCAAAGAACTCACGGATCTGGTGAAGCGACTGCCTGCGTGGACAAGCGTGAACGCGCGGGTGCTTCACGCGGTGAAAACTACTTTGTAGCGGCGTTGCCAAGGAGGGCCGCCCCTATCGCGATGGCTTCTTCGGGGGCGGGGATGGGAGTCGGTCGGACGAGCGTTTGCGTGGTCAGCAGCTCGGCGCACAGGGGAAGACGTGCGGGGCCTCCAGACAGCAGCACAGCGAATAGATCCGGCTTGGAAACGCGGGCCTGACGGAGCGCGATTTCGATGACCTCAAATGCACGCCGCAGGTCATCTTCAACGAGCAGCGCCAGCTGGTCGCGGCCCAGCTCGGTTTCGAGGTTCATCGTCGTGTCGGCGATCTGCACGGCGGGCAAGTGGACGGTCACGGTTTCTTGTTCGCTGAGCCGACATTTGGCCCACTCGGCAGCAAGCCGCAATCTCATGTGCGTTTTCTGGTGTGAAAAACCAGCGAGACCGTATTGCCGCAGAAGGTTTTGTCCCAAGTATTCGGCGATCCGCTCATCGACAAGCTCGCTTCCCGTTTCGCGCTGCGCGGTGGCCAGGACAGACCAGCGGTCGTCTTTGGGAGAGAGCACGGTGGCTTCCAAATGGGTGGCCCCCAAATCGCAAACAAGCACGGCTTTTCCATCGGGGACATCGGCTGGAAACAGAGAATACGCACGCGCGATGGCCAACGGTTCCAGGACGGTCTGCGCAGTTTTGAAACCCGCCATCCGGGCCGCAGCAATCAGGTCTTGGTGTTGTTCAGGGGCGAATTGGCAGGGAACGGCGAGCGTCGCGGCTTGAATCGGAGTGGCGAGTCGCTCTTCGGCAAAATCGCGAAGCTGGCTCAGAACGACGGCGCACAACTCACGGGCCGAAAACCGCTTTTTGTCGAGATCGAGCCGCATCGACGTGCCCAAAAAGCGACGCAATCTGTGGGCAGTTCGATCGGGATGAAGAAGAAGCTGCCGACGGGCCGTTTCGCCGACGTGCAGCGCGCCGGTTCGATCCAAACCGACGACGGCAGGAAACGCCTTTTGCCCAACGAGCGACGAAAGGAGCACGCCCTTTTCATCCTGCACCCAAGCCGCTCGCGCAGTCGTCGGGCCGAAATCAATTCCAAGGCGCGTTACGGCCATCGGTTCGTGCCGTCTACTGAATTTCTACGCCGGTCGCGACCAAAGAAAACGTGTGTTCGGGCTCGGTCACTTTGCGTGGCGGACTGCCTTCTTTGGCGGCATCGTCGGCAAAATGCTGCGCTTCCGCGACAGAAATCGTCTTGACAGCGAACTTGCCTTCGACGGTGGCGGTTTTGCCAAAGGAATCTTTCGGCACGAAGAAACCGTAGTCTTTGAACGTGACGCGCACCGACGCCGCGCCGGGTTCACCCGTTTGCAGCGTCATCCAACACCCTTTTTTCTGGCAGACGCCCGAGACCTTGCCGGAAAGCTTCACGTCTTTGTCGTTCCACTTTTGCGGGTCTGACAGAACGGTTTTGGCATCCACTGCCGGGGTGTTCGAGAGCGGCGCGCCGTATTTTCCTGCCGTTTTTGCGGGAGCTTCGGGCTTGGCTTCAGGTTGGGCTGCCGAGATGGTTGGAGCGGGGGAAGGGGCTGCGTTCGGAGTGTCAGTTGGTGTGGGAGTGCCTTTGTTGCAACCACTCAAAACCACACACAGCGCACAGGTGAGCACGGAAACAAGTGTCTTTCGCATGCGCCAAGCAAGCCGATCTCGCGCACCGGTGTCAAGCCCTCGCTTCGGCGGCGGCGGAGCTTTTTTCAAAAGCCACGCCTGTCACTTTTCCATGAGCAACGCGCGGCCTTTTTCGCGCACGGACTCGAGCATCGACAGCACAGTCTGTCGAACATCCATCCACAGAGGCGCATCGGGACCTACCCTGGTTTCCTGCGACTCGCCAAGCCCGTCTGGCCTGCTTGCACCTTTTGGCAAAAACGCGGGTTGCAGGGCGGAATGGGCGGCTTCTGCAGCGAAACGACCTTCCACAAGGAGCAAGAGCCCTTCGCTGGTTTCATAGGCGGAATCCGCAGACAACTCTTTTGGATAGGGGGACTCTGCAAAGCCTTGCGGGGCCAGAAGTTCGACCAAGGGCTGCCACGCGACTTTGGGCATGTCGAACAGGACGGAATCGGCCAGTTCCTCGCACAGCGCGTCAAATACGGCGCACGCCTGCCCAAGCGGCAACCGCTGAAGGTTTTTTTGCAGGGGATATCGCGGGTCCAAATCGAGCGTGGACAGAAGCGCACCCAGTCGGCTGCCTCGGCTTTGATGACGCAGTTCTTCGACGGGTTTTTGCTGAAAATGGTTTTCTATCGCGCGTAGGTCTACGCAAAGAAGCGACCTTTGCGAAGTCACCTGCGCAAGGGGCGAAAGCGACCGCTTGGGCCGACTCGCGCGACGGACGGGCAGAGTGCGCATGCCCGCATCGTATCATGTCGATGGAACGGTTCGTTTCTCTGCTCAACGTCTTGGTCTTGCCACGCTGGGTCGTGTCGTGTGGTTTCCAAGCACGGGCTATGTCGTTGTTCTGTCTGGCTTCGAGGTCGGGCTTTGGTTTATGCTCGTCTGGCTTCCGAAACGGGGGACTCATGCGCTGGTTCGTGCGCGGGGACATCGACGGTTTCTTCGGCCTTGCACTCGACAATCTGGTTCAGCTTTTGCTGATCAATACGTTGTGCAAATACGTCTTGGAATTTCCCGACGAGCTTCTGTATGGACGGATTTTGCCGGGCGCGGCGGTTTCGTTGCTGTTTGGCAACCTGTTTTACGCCAGGCAGGCCATGCGTCTTGCCGAGCAGACAGGCCGACTGGATGTCTGTGCGCTGCCGTATGGCATCAACACGGTTTCGCTGTTGGCGTATGTGTTTTTGGTGATGCTGCCGACGAAACTCAGCGCGCAGGCGGCTGGACATCCCGATCCGGCGCGGGCCGCGTGGCATGCCGGTCTGGTCGCGTGTTTGGGTTCGGGCTTCATCACGATGCTCGGGTCTTTGGTCGCGGAAAAAATCCGTCGCGTGACGCCGCGAGCTGCGCTGCTTTCCACGCTGTCGGGCATCGCGCTGGGTTTTATTTCGCTCGGTTTTTTGTTTCGGACGTTCGCGCATCCGATCGTGGGCCTCTCAACGCTGTCGGTCGTGCTGCTCACGTATTTTGGAAAAGTGAAATTCAAAGGCGGCTTGCCTGGCGGTTTGGTCGCGGTGCTTTTGGGCACGGCCCTTGCCTGGGCCACGCACCTTGCGCCCGTTGGTCAGCCCGTGACGAAATGGGGTTTGCATCTGCCCATTCCGGTGTTTGCGGATCTTGGACCTGCGTTGTCAGCAGGCTTTTTGTGGCGTTTTTTGCCGGTGATCATTCCGATTGCGCTGTTCGATTTGATCGGTTCTTTGCAAAACGTCGAATCGGCTGAAGCTGCGGGGGACGCCTATCCAACGCGACCTTCGCTCGTCGCCAATGGCATGGGAGCCGTCGTGGCATCGCTGTTTGGATCGTGTTTTCCGACGACGATTTACATCGGCCATCCGGGTTGGAAAGCCATGGGCGCGCGTGCCGGATATTCGATCCTAAATGGAGCGTTTGCGACGCTGGTTTGCTTGACGGGGACGCTCGGGTACATCGCGTGGGCGGTTCCCATCGACGCAGGCATGGCGATTGTGTTGTGGATTGGTTTGGTGATCACCGCACAGTCGTTTCAGGCGACGCCCAAGGAACATGCTCCGGCGGTTGTGCTTGGGATTTTGCCGGGCGTGGCGGCATGGGGATCGCTGCTCGCCAAAACGGGTTTGCGCGTCGGCGGCTATGGAAGCCCATCGGGCCCGGTTTTTTCGGACAAGCTGTACGACGCGTTCCATGCGACCGACACCTTCATTGAAGGCGCGTTTGCGCTCGAACAAGGTTTCATTTTCACAGCCATGTTGTTTTCGGCTGCGACAGTCGAAGTGATCGAACGCCGTTTTGAGCGCGCCAGTTTGTGGTGCCTCGCGGGTGCGGGTGTCAGCGCGATTGGTCTTATTCACTCGTTTGAATTTGGGCGCGCCGATACCATCGTGGCCCTCAAACCTGCATGGCCTTTCGTCGCTGGATACTTTGCGATGGCTGTCGTGTTCATGCTCGCGCGCAAAGTGACCGTTTCGAGTTCCGGCCACTAACGGCTCGCGGCTGCTGAGTCGGTGCGTTGCCGAATCGTTTTCTTTTGTTTTCGACTTCGTTTGTGCTGTTGACTTCCCACAAAAGTGCGTGGTACTTACTCCGCGCTTCTCGGGCTTGTAGCTCAACAGGTAGAGCAGCGGCCTTTTAAGCCGTTGGTCGTGGGTTCGAGTCCCACCGAGCCCACCGAGGGGATGCAATGCAGAGTCAAACTTTGCATTGGTGCGTATCGGGGCTTGACGGGTGGGTGTTTGGCGCACTACACCGTGCGTCATGCGCACAGTTTCAAAACCCTGGGGCCACGAGCTGATTTGGGCCCACACCGACCGCTATGTCGGCAAAATCCTGCACATCAAGGCAGGCGAGTCTCTTTCCCTTCAGTACCATCTGAAAAAAGACGAGACGATCATGGTGCTGTCTGGGAAATTGCGATTTGAGCATTTTTCCGATGGACAGGAGCCGCAGACGACGGATCTTTCTCCGCGAGTGCCGTTTCACATCACGCCGGGTTTGCGCCACCGCATGATCGCGTTGGAAGACACCGATGTAGTCGAGGTTTCGACTCCCGAACTGGATGACGTGGTGCGGCTTTCCGATCGATACGGGCGCGCCCCCAATCCAGGATAGCTTCCAACGTGACCGCACTTCGCTCGTTCCCGCCCAGAAAGGACTGCGGCGGGCGCGCGCGGTGTCGGTCGTGTTCACAGCCGTGAAGGCCGCTGCCCCCCACACTTCGTGTCGGGGACTGTCGCGCTCGCCCGCCTGCGCCATCGTCCGACACAAATCTTCGGGCTACGTTTCTGGACGGCAACGAGCTATCGACCGAATACGCCGGCCAGAAGTGCCAGCAGACACACCACAGCCAGCACGGCGGCCCATACCCACGGAGGCAAATCCGATCCGGCGGGCAGCGGCGCGGGGGGATGGTTCTGTGTTTGCTCCGGCGCAGCACCCGCAGGCACCGCAGCTTGCTCGATTTTTAGCGCGGGGGCTTTTTCGGTGGTTCCTTCTGGATCGACCGATGGTTGCGCGACGGGAGTTGGATCGCTTTCCGGCGCAATCGCAGGCACGGGCGCAATCGGAGGCCGAGAAACTGGACGCGCGGGCAAGGAAGCGGATGGAAACGCGGGCCCATTCCCGCTCACACCGGATGGTTTGAGCGACGGAATCACAACCGGGCCCGACGGCTGCGGTGGAATCACCAAAGATCCTGTCGGCGCAAGCGGCTTGGGCATCGATCCGCTGATGGAAACGACGGCGTTTTCGCGCTGCGACACGTTGGATGCGCGCGTTTCCATGCGCATCGCGGCAACCGACGCGGCAATCTGCGACGCATTGACGACGGCGGGGATCGTCTCTTCTTGGCCAAACGAACTTTCGTGCGATGCGTCCTCGCTGCCGATGGAAACTGGAGAAATGGGCGGGTCTACCCCTGGGATCGAAGGTTGTTGCGGAAGCTCGGCGTTCGGCGGTGGAGGCATCGGTGGAATGTCCAGCGACGACGGACGATGCTGCACCGAGCGTGCAAGGGTTTCTGGTTCGCCCGGAGTTTGCTTTTTCTTTTGGTCTTCCAGCAAGTCTCGCATCGAGACTTCGTGGAGTTCAGCCGTCAAGCCGCTTCGAACCGGCACTGCTCCCGAGGGCAGAGGCTCAGGCAGGAAGGGCTCCGACGGCATGGCTTTCCCGATCTGCAAAATTTCGATGGGAACAGTCGGTTTGTTGTTGACATTCTCTATATGTTGTGGATTTGACAGTTGCTTCCGTCGGATCGGATCGGGGTCCACCTTAGTCTCGGCGTCCTGATCGAGTGCAGGAGGCGCAACCACCGTGGGCACGGTCGTCAGCAGCGCACGCAACATCTCTTCTGCGCCAAGATATGCGGGCTGGTCTGTGCCGCCGAGGGCCCGCATCGTGACTTTTCCGACTGGAGAATTCATCATGGGCGGCAGCGGAAACGCACGAAGCGCCTCGACGGAATCCGGTGGACGGCGGCCCAAAATCAATTCAAACAACATCGCCCCGACGGCTCGCAAATCGGCGGCGACGGCCTGGCGCAGTTCGGGACCCATCTGAAAGGTGAGCAGACCATGCACGCGAGCTTCGACGACGCGGCTGATTCCTTCGACAGGATCGCCCTCGCTGGTCAAATACACGTCGAGGGCCGTCAGACTTCTGTGCGCGACGCCGATGCGATGCGCCGTCGAAAGCGTGGACAAAAGCGGTCGCACAAGCTGTGCAGCCACAACCGGTGTGAGCAGACCCCGGTCGGGATGTTGCCACTCGTCGATCAAATCTTGCAAAAGCCGCAACGTGCCCAGCTCGTGTATCAAAAAGCGTCCACCGTCCGGCGTGCTGCCTTCTTCGATAAAAGCCAAAATGCCACGATTTTTATCCAGCAGACGCAGGGCCGTCAGTTGTCTGCTCAGACGATCCGCCGTTGCTGTTTCTGTTGCAGAGCTTGCCGGAAAATAAGTCACCGCCGCCCTCGCACCCGTTTTCAGGTGAAACGCCGCGAAAACGCCTCCGCCCAGGTTCGGAGCGAGCACGCCCTCGATTTTCCAGTGTGTTCCGACCGTTTCAGGACAAAGGGGCGCACCGTCTGTCGGACAAGTGCGCATCGAAGAAGAATAGGCTGCGCCACACTCGAAGCAGCGCAGAGAGGGGCTTTGTGTCATGGCAAACCTTCGACGGCGGTTCGTTCACTTTATCACGAGAGGTTTGCGCTGTTTTTCGGAAGTTACGCTTTTGCGGTCCGGCAAAACGTTGCGCGTTGACGACCGAACGGCGACGAAATTCGGCCAGACCACGCGACGACACCAGACTGATCAGATTGGATTGGCTGATTGGGTCATCGGGTCATCGGGTCATCGGGTCTGGGGGGGGAGTCGTCGGTTGTTTGGGCGACAGGGTTGCGGGTGGTGTCGGTGCGTCAGGACGAGCGGTGTCGAGCTCATGCTGGGCTTTGCGCGCGGCGTCTTTGAAGGTTTCTTTTGCGCCGTCCGCCAGGTCTTTGGCCTCGGGGGTCCGAGCGATGCGAACGACATGACCCCACAAAGTGTGCGAACCAACTTTTACCGTCAGCGCAAAGTACACAAACACCATCGCGAACACGAGCCACAAGAGCTTCTTCATGAACGCATCCTACCAAATTGATGTCGGGCTGTTGTTGGGGCAAAAAGCGTGCGCAGCCGCGTGCAGCCACGCGCAGTTCCGGGTCCGGCCCAACCGTGCAAGACCGCACATCAAAAACGAGCCGCGACAGTTGTTTTTGCTCGTGATATGAAAGCGGCGCTCGTCGTGCGGACGTGAAGGTCACGGCGGAGCAGGCTGAGAGAAAGAAATTTCACAATGATGACGACGGTGCGCTTGTTCGGCTTTGTGTGTTTGCTCGGTGGTTTGAGCATGCTCGCTTCCTGCAAACAGGGAGAGGGCGAAAGGTGCCAACTGGATGAGGATTGTACGGAAGGGTTGTATTGCGAGCTGGCAGGCAACACCCGCGCGCAGGGTGGTTTCTGCAAGCTGCTTAGCTCATCTTCCACGGTGATCGATTTGAGCGTGCCGCAAGACCTCTCCAAACCCGCCGACCTGACCCAAAAGGACTAGAAACCACGTTTCGTTTCCGTCCACGGCAGTTGAGAGCGAGGGCGGGAAGTGGTTTCAGATCTTTTGGACGCGCGGGCCGATGTGAGACATCGCGTGTTCAGCCATTGCCGTGATTGTCAGCGACGGATTGACGCCCAAATTTGCGCCAATCATCGAGCCGTCCACGACGTACATTCCTTGGTATCCGAACACGCGGCATTGGCTGTCGATGACGCCGTTTTCTGCGCTGTCTCCCATCGGACACCCGCCCAAAATGTGTGCGGTCGTCGTCGTATCGAGCAGCACTTCCGGCAACACGGAACTTGGCTGCGCTGACAGCACTTTTCCGAGCCGCTCGGTGACTTCATGCGCTTGTGGCAAAAAAGTCGGCGGCTTTTGTCGGGTTCCCCAGTCGCTCGTCAGCGTCTTGCGCAGCGGAGACAACAGGCTTCGTTTGTAATGAAGCTCCATCGAGTTATCGACCGACTGCATCGCGAGCACACCCGCCATTCCTTTGGACCACCCGACGGGCCACACCACGTTGCGGAACGCACGCAGCGGATGGCGCAAAAGCGCCGCCAAAAAGTAAAGCTGCCTGGGCAACGGCCCTCCCGACGTGTGAACGGTGGCCAGCATCGCCATCGAGTCCGCGTGCTGCCCATACCGATAGATCTCGACGTGGGTTCCATCGGGCGTGTGACCGCCTGAACTGATGGCAATCCCGCGCGACAGATCGCGGCCCCACGCCACGACGCCTGAAATCGATTCGGAATTGGTGCGCACGAACTTCCCAAGCTGCGACGAAACATGGGGCAGCAAACCCTCGTCCTTGCACTTCCACAGGAGTTTCACCGTCCCCAGCACGCCCGCCGAGAAAATGATTTTGTGGGCCGTGAAACGCTTTCGGGGTTGGCCCAAAAGGCTCGTCGAACACTCCGTCTCGACTTCATAACCGTCCGAACCGTCGAGCGCGCCGAGCGGTTTTACCGAAATCACCCGCGTTTCCGCGATCACCTGCGCCCCGTGTTTCTCGGCGAAGTGCAAATAGTTTTTGTCGAGCGTGTTTTTGGCACCCACGCGACAACCGACCATGCAAGCGCCACACCGCGTACAGCCCGTCCGCTCGGGTCCGGCCCCGCCAAAGTACGGATCGGTGCTTTTCTGCCCGGCGGAACCGAAGTAAATGCCGACGGTGTGTTTTTTGAAGGTGTGTCCAGTGCCCATGTGTTGCAGCACTTCGCGCAGTGCCTCATCGGATTCATACGTTTCCGGCGGCTCCACCGACCCGAGCATGCGTTGGGCCTCGCGGTAATGCGGCGACAGCGCCGTCTTCCAGTCCGCAAGATGCGCCCACTTCGGGTCCTGATAAAACCGGTCCGGCGGTGCAAGGTGCGTGTTCGCGTACACGAGCGACCCGCCGCCCACGCCCGCCCCGTGAAACACCACCAAGTCCTTCATCACTTTCAGCGCAAAAATGCCGTGACACCCAAGCCGTGGCACCCACAGGTACTTGCGAAGTTCCCAGGTGTTCTTCGCAAAGTCCTCGTTGCGGTATCGCTTCCCCTGTTCCAGGACGCCGACGCGGTAGCCTTTTTGGCTCAAACGGCACGCAGACACGCTGCCGCCAAAACCCGATCCAATGACGAGCACGTCAAAATCCAGCTCAGCCATGTTCTTGCCTCCCGCGCGCAACCTTCGCGCGCCGTGTCTTGCAAACCCCGAACCTGTCGAACCTCAACGGTCTGTCGATCTTTCACCTGCTCCAAGGATGCCGCCGATGGATGCGACCGTAATAATGATTACTAAAATTAACATATTTGTGGTGTAGCTCTCGTTTTTCCAGTCGTGTAAAATCGCCGCATGCGTTCTTTTCAAACGATCTCGCGAACCTTCTTTTTGTCCGTTGTGTCTTGCGTCGTCCTCGCCGGTTGTCCCAAACCGCCGCCTCCCAAATTGCCACCCAAAGAAGTGCCCCAGCTTGGCCAAGTCGGGAACACGGCGGGAGAGCGCAGCGATGTCGTCGCAGACGCGGTTCAACAGGGCAGCAACCTTGCGCGCTCGCTGTTTGACTGCGGGGCACCGCACAGCCAAGGCGCGGAAGGTCGCGGCGTCCTGTCCGCAGACCTGACCAAGTGCGAGTTCGATTGGGTCAAAAAGGAACTGACCATCACCGATGGCAGTGCCACCGAGTGCCCGAATTTTCTTCTGACCGTCACGGGCTTTAAGGGACCTGGCACCTACAACACCTCCGGCTTGGGCAAGCTGTCGTTTGGCACGGCGAAAATGCGCCAAACCGCGTGTAGCTGGGACGGCAACATGTGCCTGGAATGGAACGGCTCAAGCGGCCCTCACCCCGAGACAAGCTGCACCGTCGAAATCAACTCGGACGGTGGGCTTCAGTACGGCACGGCGGGCGCGACCGTGTCCGGCACGTTTGTGTGCGACCGCTTCCAAAACCCGTGGAAAGGGTGCGCGGGTGCCCCGGCCAAAGTCGGTTGCGTGATTGCTCGCGCGAGTTTCTCGGTGGCCGGTTGCAATGTCCTGGGCAAGGAAGAACCCAAGAAAAAACCTGCCAAGAAAAACAAGACGCCTTGACACTCGCGGAAAATGGCGCTAACCGCGCACACCATGTCTTTTGAGGCTCGATGGTTTCTGTGCACCTTCTTGCTTGCGCAAGTGGGGTGCCAAAAGACCCAGGCACCTGCTTCTTCTTCCACGCAAACGTCGTTTTTGGCTGCAAACGAGCAAGTCCGGGAGGACGTGCTTCTTCAGATCGTCTCGCTTTCGCACCGCGAGCTGTCTGCGCGTTTGGGTCCGCACCGCGTCGAGACCCATTCCCGCTATTCCATCACGCCCATTCCCTCGCCCCGTGCCGCGCAGGTTCCACCTGTCGCACAGGGTTTCCGAGCCGATTCTCCCGCCCAGCCTTTCGCGGGCGAAGATGCGTACGAGACCGCGCCCGTCTCGCTGTCCGAGACGCGCTTTGTCGAAATCGACGCCGAAGGCCGGCTGCATCTTGGCACGACGACCGATCACGATGGAGGCATCGAAGCCTTTGCCGATGCCCAAAACCTGTTGAGCCGCATGCGCCACGAGCCCTGCTTTCGTTTTCGCAACGAAGGCGACCGACTCGAGAACCTGCGACGTGTCGCGTTCGATTCGGGTGCTGCCCTGCTGGAAACCGTCGCCCACAAATTGCAGCTTGGGATGCCCCAAAGCGGCTCGCTTCACCACCGCGACACCTGGCAGGTCGCTCTCTCGCTGTCTGAACAAGCGTCCGTGCCCCGCAATGCCAACGGTTCCGCCTGGCGAGGCGCTGTGCAAGTCGAGTCCCTGTCGGGAACCGCGACCATCGATCGGGACAAAAATGTGCCCCTCGCTTTGGAATTGAACGTGCGTTTTGTGGCCCTTCGGCCTGGTGTCCCCGACGAAAAAGTGCAGGTAGAAGCCACACACAAGATGGGGGTGGTAGCCTTGGGAAAAGAGGCGATACGCATTGCGCTACCGACCGATTGTGCCCCGTCCCCTGTCCGTCCCAGGCCCCAGCTTGATCGGCAAGATTTGCTAAACGGGCTGCTTCCGTCGTATCGGTAACTGCGTGCCTGCCAGGAGATTTCACGATGAACGGCCCCTTTGACCCAAGCGAACAGAACCAGCAAAAGCGGATTCTGATCTTGCGAAGCCTGATTGTCACCGTCTCAAGCATCCTGCCCCTGCCCGGTATTTCCGAACTCATGGTCGAGTATTCGCGCAAAGGACTCATCGAGCACCTCGCGCGCGTCCATCGCGTCGAACTGGAGGAAGGCGCGGTGTCCGCCCTGCTCGAGGAAGCACCCGCCGTGTCGCGCTTTGGCATCCTCGCCACCCTCAGCAAGGTCGGCGGCCTGCTGCGCTCCCAAAAACGGTTGCGCCGCCTGTTTGTCGGCTTTCAGGTTTTGAGCGGTCTCGAAACCGGCCTTCGCACCCTCGAAACCGGCATTTTGTTTGCCCACTACCTGTCCACGTCCCACATGGGTTCGAGCCTCTCGGAAATCGATGCCCGCGCCGTCCGAAAGACCATGCTCGAAGCCTCCCGCGCCACCGAACAGGAGCTGCTCGGAGACGCCCTGTCCAGTCTCTTTCTGACCATCGGGCAGGTCGCGCTGCAGCTGCCCGGTTACGTCTGGGAACGGGTCGCCACCACCACCTTGGGGGCACTTCCCCCGCCCGCGTTTTCCAGCATCACCCAAAGCGCCCAGCGGCTTTTCGCCGATCTGCGCCTTCAAAAATACGCCCAAAAGCTCGCCGAGCATTTCGACCGAAAATGGTCTGGCCCGGCGGTCATCACCGTCACCCAAAAACCCAACTAGCCAAGGAGCCCCGACTTGCTCATCCGCAAGACCTCTTCTGCCTCTTCCTCCTCTCAAAGCGACCGCGCCCGTGCCTGCGCCAAAGCCGCTCTCGACAAACAAGCCATCGAGCCTGTCCTCCTCGACCTGACCCAATCGGGCAGTTACACCGACTACCTGCTCATCGCTTCTGCGCAGGCCGAGCGAGGCGTCACTGCCATCGCCGAGCACGTCATCGAAACGATGCAGGCGCAAGGTGCCAAGCTCCTTGGGGTCGAGGGTTTGCGCGAGGGTCGCTGGGCGCTCATCGACTTTGGCGACATCGTCGTCCACGTCTTCCTCGACTCCCTGCGCGAGTTTTACGACCTAGAGGGCCTGTGGTTCGATGCGCCCCGCGTGCCTTTGCCCGAAGCGCCCGCGCGACGCACCGAAGCCTGGATGTGAGTCTGCGGAAAACGGCCCGCTCTCTCTTGTGCGCAGCTTCCCAAAGCACTGCGCGAGGGTAGGCGTCCAGGGTGCCGCCTTGCCGTCTTTGGCGGAACCGCGATGCCGCCGTGTGTTTTGCGTCAGACGTTAAACCGCCACTCCACCACGTCCCCTTCGCGCATGACGTACTCTTTGCCCTCGATGCGCAGCTTCCCTTGTTCTTTGGCTTTCGCTTCCGAACCGCACGACAAAAGGTCGTCAAACGACACGATCTGCCCTGCGATAAAACCCCGCTCGAAGTCCGTGTGAATCACCCCGGCGGCCTGCGGCGCTTTCATGCCTTTTCGGATCGTCCACGCCCGCGTCTCTTTTTCCCCCGTCGTCAGGTACGTTTGCAGCCCCAAAAGCGCGTACACACTGCGGATGAGCTGGCTCACCCCGCTGTCTTTGACCCCCAAGTCCGCAAGGTACGCCGCTGCGTCCTCTTGCGGCAGCTCGCCAAGTTCCGCTTCGATCGCCGCGCTCACCACGCACGCCCCCGCTGCATGTGCGTTTTTGACGTAGTGGCGCACCCGCGCAATCAGCGGATGTTCATCCGGTCGCAGACTCGCCGCTGCCAGCTCCTTTTCCGACACGTTGCAGGCGTACAGGCACGGCTTGTCCGACAGCAAAAAGAAACTCCGCAAGAGCTTTCGTTCCTCATCGGGAAGCGAAAGCGTCACCGCCGGTTTCCCCGCGTTCAAATGCGGCAAGAGCTTTTCGCACAGCGCAAACTCTGCTTTTGCGTCCTTGTCGTTTTGCTTCGCCCGTTTTTCCGAACGGTCCCGCCGTTTTTGCACCGTCTCCAGGTCCGCCAGCACAAGCTCTGTGTTGATCACCTCGATGTCTCGAATCGGGTCCACCGAGCCGTCTACGTGCGTGATGTCTTCACTCTCGAAGCACCGCACCACATGCACAATCGCGTCCACTTCCCGGATGTGGCTCAAAAACTTGTTTCCCAACCCCTCCCCTTGGCTTGCCCCCTTCACCAGGCCCGCGATGTCCACGAACTCAATCGTCGCAGGCACCACTTTCTTCGACCGGCTCAGCTTTTCCAGCACCGCCAGCCGCTCGTCCGGCACGACCACCACGCCTTGGTTCGGCTCGATCGTACAAAAAGGGTAATTCGCCGCCTCCGCTTTGCGCGTGCGGGTCAGAGCATTGAACAGAGTAGACTTGCCGACGTTCGGCAGACCGACGATACCAGCTTGCAACATGAGGCCCGGCAGCATAGCCAATTCCCCCCCCACCACGAAGAAAAAACCCAAAAACCCTCCAAATCCCCCCAAAACCCCACCGCCAAAGTGGTCCCGGAAGGACTCAAACCAACCTGACGCCTTGGATCTCCAGGTCCCGGAACATGGACAGGCATGACGTCGCCTTGGAGCTCCAGGTCCCGGAACATGGACAGGCATGACGTCGCCATGGATCTCCAGGTCCCGGAACATGGAAAAGCATGACGTCGCCTTGGATCTTCAGGTCCCGGAACATGGACAGGCATGACGTCGCCTTGGAGCTCCAGGTCCCGGAACATGGACAGGCATGACCTCGCCTTGGATCTCCAGGTCCCGGAACATGGACAGGCATGACCTCGCCTTGGTTTGCGTGGACCGAAACGTGGGGCGATGGCTTGACAGGTAGGAAATCGGACCTATCTTCTGGGCATGGCAAATCCTCCGTCCGTTTCCTTTGACCCCTCCCCGTATGTTCGTTCTCCGGTGCTCAACATCGCGAGTGGTGTCGCGCTGGCGCAATCGCTTTTGGCGGTTTCGCCGGGGCCGTTTGCGGCACCGCTCAAGAAAAGCCGCGCGCGGCTCAAAGCGACCCTCGAGGCTGCGCTGGAGGGTTGGGCCGACAAGCAGCGCGTGGACGCAACGCTGCCGAAGCTCTCTTTGGAGGAAAAGCGCACCTTGGACCAGCTTGCCGATCGGGGCTGGGGCGCGCTGCGGCTGCGGCTGGAGGCGTATGCGCTGCTGCCGCCCGACATCGCCAAAGCCAAGAAGGCCAGGCAT
>Ga0268298_10000764_pt1 | contig 40296 bp, 35 predicted proteins | sample WWTPWeurt_MetaG_FD_194462 | JGI IMG/M metagenome (GOLD analysis project Ga0268298, IMG submission 194462) | Activated sludge microbial communities from WWTP in Nijmegen, Gelderland, Netherland - WWTP Weurt | ecosystem: Engineered > WWTP > Aerobic digester > Activated sludge | place...
ATCGAGCCGGGCACGGTGCAGGTGCTGCTCGGCTTCGAGGGCGCCGAAGCGCTGCGCTGGTCGCACTACCTGAAGCCCGACGGCCTGGCGCTGGTGAACAACGCCCGGCTGGTGCCGCCGGTGGTCGAGCTCGGCCTGTTCGACTATCCCGACGACCCGACCGGCCAGATGCGCGCGGCCGGCCATCGCGTGGTTTCCTTCGATGCCATGTCGATCGCCCGCGACCTCGGCGAGATCCGCCTCGGCAATACCGTGATGCTCGGCGCCATCGCCGATTACCTGCCGTTTTCTCCCGAAGTGCTGCTGGCCTGCATCGACAAGCGCTTCGCGCGCAAGGGCGAAAAGGTCGTCGAGGCCAATCGCCAGGCTTTTGCCGCCGGGCGCGATGCCGTGGCGAAACAACTTGCCGCCGCGCCGGCCTGACCCGAACCCGAGTCCAATCCAATGACTGCACGAATCATCGACGGCAACGCCCTCTCCGCCGAAGTCCGCGGCCAACTCGCCACACGCGCCGCCGCCCTCGCGGCCAAGGGCATCACGCCCTGCCTCGCCGTGATCCTGGTCGGCGAAGACCCCGCCTCGGCCGTATATGTGCGCAACAAGGTCGCCGCCTGCGAAAAGGCCGGCATGCGCTCGCTGCGCGACGTATATGCACCCGACGTCGATCCGGCCGTGGTCTTCGCCCGCATCGCCGAACTCAACGCCGATCCGACCGTGCATGGCATCCTGGTCCAGTTGCCGCTGCCCAGGCACTTCGATTCGGAAGCCGTGCTCGAAGCCATTTCCCCGGAGAAGGACGTCGATGGCTTCCATGCCGAAAACGTCGGTGCGCTGATGCAGGGCAACCCGCGCTTCATCCCCTGCACGCCCTACGGCGTCATGAAAATGCTGGAGAGCGCGAACGTGCCGCTGAAGGGCGCCGAAGTCGTCATCGTCGGCCGCAGCAACATCGTCGGCAAGCCGATGGCCATGCTGCTGCTGGCGCAAAGCTGCACGGTCACCATCTGCCATTCGCAGTCGAAGGACCTGGCCTTCCACACCCGGCGTGCCGACATCCTGGTGGCCGCGGTCGGCCGCGCGAAGATGATCACCGGCGACATGATCAAGCCCGGCGCCACGGTGATCGACGTCGGCATCAACCGCACCGCGGAAGGGAAGTTGTGCGGCGACGTCGATTTCGAAACCGCCAAGGAAGTCGCCGGGGCGATCACGCCGGTGCCCGGCGGCGTCGGACCGATGACCATCACCATGCTGCTGGCCAACACTCTGGAAGCCGCTGAACGTACGCAAAAGTGAGGTGCGCAAAATGAATCCACTGGTCGGCATCGTCATGGGCTCGGATTCGGACTGGCCGGTAATGCAGGCCGCCGCCGCAATGCTCAAGGAATTCGGCGTCCCCTTCGAGGCGAAGGTGGTCTCGGCGCACCGCACCCCCGACCTGCTGTTCGACTACGCGGCCATGGCGCAGGAACGCGACCTGCGCGCCATCATCGCCGGCGCCGGCGGCGCGGCCCACCTGCCCGGCATGCTGGCGGCGAAAACCATCGTGCCGGTGCTGGGTGTGCCGGTGCCTTCCAAGCATCTCAACGGCCTGGACTCGCTACTCTCCATCGTGCAGATGCCCAAGGGCGTGCCGGTCGCCACCTTCGCCATCGGCGAGGCCGGCGCCGCCAACGCGGCACTCACCGCAATCGCCATCATCGCCACGGCGAACGACGATTACGGTCGCGCGCTGGCGAAAAAGCTCGAGGACTTCCGCTCGCGCCAGAGCGAGAAAGTCCTGGCGATGAAGCTGCCCGAGTCCTGAGACGCTTGGTGGACATCGCGCCGATCCGGGACTATTTCACCGGCCTGCAGGATCGCATCATCGGTGAACTCGAGGGCATGGAAGGCCAGCCCTTCCTGCGCGACGCCTGGGATCGCCCGCAAGGCGGCGGCGGTATCTCGCGTTTGATCGAAGACGGCAGGCTGTTCGAGCGCGGTGGCGTCAACTTCTCGCACGTCAAGGGCGAGCAGATGCCCGCCTCGGCGACCGCCCACCGCCCCGAACTGGCGGGTCGCCGCTGGGAGGCGATGGGTGTTTCGCTCGTCATGCACCCGCGCAATCCGTATTGCCCCACGGCGCACATGAATGTTCGATTCTTTGTCGCCGAAAAGCCCGGGGAAGCGCCGGTCTGGTGGTTCGGCGGCGGCATGGACCTGACGCCCTATTACGGCTTCGAGGAAGACGCCCGGCATTTCCACCGGACCTGCCGCGACGCGCTGGCGCCCTTCGGCACCGGGGTACACGCGCGCTACAAGAAATGGTGCGACGACTATTTCTTCCTCAAGCACCGCAACGAGGCGCGCGGCGTCGGCGGCATCTTCTTCGACGACCTCAGCGAAGGCGGCAACGGCGGCGAGACCCCGTTCCAGCGTTGCTTCGCTTTGACCCAGGCCGTCGGCAACAGCTTCACCAACGCCTACCTGCCGCTGATCGCCCGCCGCCGTGACACCGCCTGGGGCGAACGCGAACGCGACTTCCAGGCCTACCGCCGCGGGCGCTATGTCGAATTCAACCTGGTCTGGGATCGCGGCACCCTGTTCGGCCTGCAGTCCGGAGGCCGCACCGAATCGATCCTGATGTCGCTGCCGCCCATCGTCAAGTGGCGCTACGACTGGCAACCCGAAGCCGGCAGCGCGGAAGCCCGGCTCTACACCGACTTCCTGCCGCCGCGCGACTGGCTCTAGAAAGCAGCTAAAGCACCGCAGCGGCGCGATAGTGGCGTGCCGCCAGCGCCGACTCTTCCAGATGTTCGAGCAGTTGCGCCAATTCGACATGTGCGGCGCGCGAGGGCGTGACGGCAAGCGCGGCTTCCAGATAACTCCTCGCCTTGCCCCACAGTTGCTGCTGGCGGCACAAGCGGCCGAGGGTGAGCAGCAGGGAGCCGTCGCGCGGCATCCGCTGCAGCCATTTTTCGGCCTGGGCGATGCGGCCGAGGACGTCGCCGGCCGGCTCCCCCGGCTTGCCGCATTCGCCGTAGGCCAGCACCAGCTCGGCATCCCAGTGTTCGGCCAGGGCATCCTCGATCACGCGCTGCGCTTCGCGGCAATCGCCGCCCGCCATCAGTGCGCGCGCCGTTTCCAGCGCCAGCGCCGGCTCGGCGCGGTCGCCCTCATCCAGTTCGCGCCAGTAGCGCATCAAGCCGACGGGATCATCGCGCAATCCGCGCAAGGCCTCGCGCACGGCACGGCTGCGGATCGGCGCGGCCTGGTCGGCAGTCAGGGCCTGGTGCTTTTCCAGCTGGCGTACCAGGCGCGCCACTTCGCGCCAGTTGCCAAGCCCCTGTTCGGCGCGCACGCTGAGCCGCATGGCGGCGATATGCTTTCCCTCCAGCACGGCAAACTGCTGCAGGGCATTGCGGGCGTCATCGAAGCGGCGGTCTTCGAGGGCGAATTCAGCTTCGGTCATCAGGCGGGCGGCCTGCATGCCGGAGGCGTCGTGCGACCGCACGCGCGCAGCCCAGTCCGCCGAGCGCGCGGCATCGCGCAGGGCATGCGCGGCGCGCCAACCGGCCAGCGCGAGCATGCCTGCGCCCGGATGATCGTGGCGGATCTTTTCGGCACGGCGCACGGCATGGCCGTAACGCCCTTCCTGCAACAGGCGCCATGCGTCGCGCAGGGCAAGGGCTGCTTGCTCCTGCTGCCGCCGCGCGCGGAACTCGGCAACGGCGCGCGGCAGGGCCAGGACATGGCTGGCGGCGCGCGCCAGCAGGTAGATGAGGAAGAATCCGGCAATCGCCGCCAGGATGAACAGGTTGAGCGAAACTTCGGCACGCCATGGCGGCAGCACCAGCAACACGTAACCCTCGTTGTAGCGGGCGGCGAGCGCCAGACCGACGGCCAGCGCGGCAAGGGTCAGGAGCCAGAACAGGGCACGCATGCCGTGCGCGCTTATCTTCCCGGGCCGGCTGCGCGGTCGCGGGGAAACTTCAGATTGCGCAGGGCGGTCAGGGTTTCCGCCAGCCCCGGAAGATCGAAGCTGACATCGGTCGCGGCCAGGGCCTTCAGGGTTGCCTGGGCAGCCTGCACCGGCTTGGCACGACCGTCGAAATAGCGGTCCAGCTGCTCGCGCGACTGGCGAATTTCTTCGCGAAAAACCTTGCCGTCGCGTTGCAGCAGCGCCAGGCGCGCATTGAGCAGGCGCAGTTTCAGGTTCTCGCGCAGAAAAAAGCTCTGGTTGGGCGAAAGCAGCGCGGGATCGCCCTGGTCGATGCGCTCGATGCGCACCAGTTGCCTCAACTCGCGCCAGAGGTCCGCGCCCAGGTCCCGCCAGTAATCGACGCTGGCAGGTTTGGCGGCAGCCGGCTTGGCCGTTTCCGCTTTCGGCCGCTGTTCGTAGGCCAGCGGCAGGCCGTCGACCGCCGCAACCACGCTTTCGATTTTCAGCGACAAACCGCTGATGTTGGCACCCGGAGTTCCCTTGAGGCGTTCGATGTCGCGCACGATCAGCTTCCTGACAGGCAGGAACTGCGGCTGCACGGCGCGGGCGAGGCGCGCCTCGGCACCCTGCAGGGCGATCAACGCCGCCTCGACGTTGCCGGCGAACTGCAACTGCTGCATGGCGATCACCACGGCCTGCTCGACCTCGGCCAGCAGGCGTTCATCGCGGGTGCTGGATATCTCCTGGTACATGGCTTCCAGCGCCACGGCCTGGCTTTGGGCTTCGGCCAGCCTCGCTTCCAGCACGCCGACCTTGGCCTGCAGGGCAGCCAGAGTTTCCTGGCTTTGCCGCGCCAGCGTGCGTCCTTCCTTGGCCACGGTTTCACCTTCGCCCAGCCGCCGCGCCAGCTCCTCCTGCAGGTTGCCGACCTGCTGGCGGGTATCGAACCATTGCGCGAGGACTATCGCCAGCGCCACCGCGGCGACCAGCAAGGCCGGCCGGCGCAGCACGTGCCGCCAGCCGCCGGAGGGCGGCACCGGATCAGTTTGGACGGGAGTTTCCATGGGAAGCGAAGTATTGCACGAGTCCGGCCATCAGGCCGTCATCGCCGGGGGCGGTGGGAATGACCTTGCCCAGGCCGAGGGCGAGCGCCTGTTCCGCGATGCGCTGATGCGGGACGAAGGCGGGCGTCTTCTTCAGCCACGCCCGGCCGAGACGCCCGACCATCTCGTGAAAATTGCGCAAGCCTTCGCTGCTGGTCAGGGTCACGGCATCGAGTTGCCCGACTTCCCACAACTTGAGCAGGGGCGAGGGATCCAGCTGCGGCCGCGCGCGACGGTAACAGGTCACATATTCGATCGCGGCGCCGCGGGCCTTGAGGGTGTCGCCCAGTACTTCGCGCCCGCCGTCGCCGCGAAAAATGATCACGCGCTTGCCCGCGACGGCGGTCAATTCGGGGAGTTCGAGCAAGGCGTCCGAGTCAAAGCGCAAGGGCGGCGACAGGACCTCGCGGATCCCGTGGCGCTCCAGTTCCCGTTCGCTGCTCTTGCCCAGGGCGGCCACCCGCAACCCGCCAGGCCACGTGCGGCGGGCCAGGATCAGGGCCAACGCCTTTTCGATCGCATTCGGGCTGACGAATACGGCAAGGTCGAAGCTGTCGAGGCGAATCGCCGCATCGAGCACCGGTGTGACATCGTCGAGGTCGCGAATTTCCAGCACCGGGTAGAGCACCGGTATCGCTCCCTGTGCGCTCAAGGCCGTTGCGAAATGCGCCGCCTGCCCGGCCGGGCGCGTCACCACGACATGGCGTCCCGCCAGGCTCACGCTCAGGAGCCGAGCGCGGCGAGGATTTCGGCGGCGCCCTGGCGGCGCAGTTCGGCCGCCAGTTGCAGGCCGAGGTCTTCCGGAGCGGCAGCACTGCCGGAGAGTTCGGCATGCGCCATCCGCGTGCCGTCCGGCGAAGCGACGAAGCCGCGCAGATAGAGGCTCCCTGCGCGCATTTCGGCATAGGCGCCGAGCGGCACTTCGCAACTGCCGGCCAGCGCGCGCGAAACGGCCCGTTCGGCCCTCACGCAGGCCGCGGTGGCGGGATCATTAAGAGGAGCGACCCAGGCCGCCACGTCCGGTCGCGAGGCAAGGGCTTCGATGCCCAGCGCGCCCTGGCCGGCAGCCGGCAGCGAATCCTCAGCCGGCAGCACCGCGCGAATGCGCGTACCGAGACCAAGGCGCTTCAATCCGGCGGCGGCGAGGATGATGGCGTCGAACTGGCCTTCATCGAGCTTGCGCAGGCGCGTATCGAGGTTGCCGCGCAGCGGCGTCACCGCCAGATAGGGATAGCGCGCATGCAACTGGGCTTCGCGGCGCAGGCTGGAGGTGCCGACAACCGCACCCGGCGGCATGTCTTCAAGGCTGGCGTATTTGCCCGATACCAGCGCATCCAGCGGTACTTCGCGCGGCCCGATGGCCACCAGGGAAAACTCCGGTTCCATCTGCATCGGCACGTCCTTCATGGAATGTACGGCGAGGTCAGCCGCACCATCGAGCAGCGCCGCCTCAAGTTCCTTGACGAACAATCCCTTGCCGCCCACCTTGGACAGCGGCCGGTCGAGGATCTGGTCTCCGCGCGTGGTCATGCCGAGCAGTTCGACCTTGCATGCCGGATACAGCTCCTGCAGCAGGTTGCGCACATGTTCGGCCTGCCACAGGGCGAGGCGGGATTCGCGCGTGGCGATGACGATGCGTTGCGGCGGTGCCGAGGCAGAGGCAATGTTCACAGTGGGGTCCATCCAGCGAATGAATGTGCGGAGCAGAGCCGCTCACCGACCGCTTCCAGCAGTCCCGCAGCAGCATGATTTTGCGAATAATTCTAGCAGCCCGCGACACAATCCGCGCGAAACGGCAGGTACGTGGCAAGTTTTGCGGACGCTGCGGCAAGTCCCGCCGGAAGGCGGCACCCACCTGCAAACAAAGGCCGCCCGCGGGCGGCCATCATGGCGGCAGCAGCGATATCAGCCGGGACCCGGCCGTGCCAGCGAGGCGCTCTCGACCCAGCGCTTGATGCGGTTGGCATCACCGATGCGCGTCATCCGGCCCCAGGAGTCGAGCAGCACGATGATGGTCGGCTTGTTGTTGAGCCAGGCCTGCATCACCAGGCATTTCCCGGCCTCGTTGATGTAGCCGGTCTTGGACAGGCCGATTTCCCAAGACGGGTTCCTGACCAGGGTATTGGTGTTGCGGAATTGCTGCTGGCGACCGGCGATGCTGAACTCGCCGTCTATGGCCGTGGAGAATTCGCGGATCAGGGGATATTGATGCGCGGCATCGACCATTTTCGCCAGGTCGCGCGGACTCGATACATTGGCCGCGGTCAACCCGGTCGCATCATGAAAACGGGTATCGGCGAGCCCCAAAGCCTGGGCCTTCCGGTTCATGGCGGCGACGAAAGCCTCGCGACCCCCGGGATAATGCCGCGACAGGGCCGAAGCTGCCCGATTTTCCGAAGACATCAGCGCCAGGCGCAGCATTTCCTCGCGCGCCAGCCGGGTGCCGACCTTGAGGCGCGAGCGGGTGCCCTTGATGATGTCGACGTCATCCTCGCCGATCGTCAGTGTCTCGTTCAGATCGGGGGCGACATCCAGCGCCACCATCGCCGTCATCAGCTTGGTGATCGATGCGATCGGCAGCACGGAACCGGCATTCTTCTCGAAAAGGATCGTGCCGGTAGTCTGGTCCTGGACCAGTACCGCAGACGACTGCAGCGCGAGATGGTGCGCATCATCCAGCGATGCCGGACGCTGCGGGGATTTCGCACGCACCATACCGGGCTTCGCTTGGGCCGCAACTCCGGGAACCTTCTTCTTGGCGGCGACGCTCTTCTTTTTTTCGCTGGCGTCTGCCCTCGCCGGCGCAGCGCCGGCACCGACTATTGCGGCAGCCAACAGCATCACTAAAGCCATTTTCATGAAGCAGCACCTCCTGCAATCGTGCGATTCTAGCAGAGGATACCCACTGCGCAACAAGCTGCACAGCCGATTATCCTTGCAAATAAGGAGGTTGAACGACTAATTTCAGCAACGACATTAACTCAAATCAAGGAATTCGACGACTTCGCGTCGTCGCGCCAGAGTGTCTGCGTAGCCCAGATTGATCAAAGCCCTGGTGTAGGGTTGCTCGAACAGAAGGTAGCTCGTCAGCGCGCCACCATTCTGGTTCATGGCGCCAATGCCGCGCAGCAAGGCCCGCACCGGCCAGGGCAGGGCCTGTGCATGGCGTGCGGCAAGATGGTCAAGACGCTGCGACGGAGCGATGGTCAGAACCTCGATCGGGCGCAGCGTAGTGCCCTTGTCGCGACGCACCGCGTCCGGAATCAGCGACAGGGTGGTGTTGATGCGGTTCATCCGCTCCAGATCGACCGACATGCTGTCGAGGAAGATGCTGGACAGCGCATGGCCGGCGATCTGCGCCAGCGAGGGGTAGGTTTCGCCCCTCGGTCGGGCGCTCTCGTCGGCCAGGCGCCCGGCGCCGACCACCAGAATCTTGCGTGCGCCCAGGTGTATTGCCGGCGAGACGGGCGCGACCTGGCGCATCGAGCCATCGCCGAACCATTCCCGGTTGAGATGCACGGCCGGAAAGATAAAGGGAATGGCACTCGATGCCATCAGGTGGTCGAGGGAAATCTCGGCGGGTGCGCCGACCCTCTGACTGCGCCGCCATGGCGCGATATCGGCACGTCCCTGGAAAAAACTCACGCTCTGGCCGGACGAATAGCCGGAGCAGGTAATGCTGATCGAGTGGAGGGCCCCGCTTTCGATCGCCCGTCCGATGCGACTGAAGTCGATCCTGCTCTCCAGCAGGCCTCGCAGCGGTGCGTTGTCGAGCAGCGAGCGCGGCGCGCGGCGCGTGAGCCAGCCCAGGGCCAGCGTCGACAGCCAGCGCGCACCGGAGAGGCCGATGCCCGCGGGATCGGCACGATATACCTGATGCGCGCTGAAGTTTTCCCAAACGCGCACCAGGCCATCCACGCCAGCGCCGAAATCATCCGCAGCCGCCGCCAAAGAGGCCGCGTTGAGTGCGCCGGCCGAAGTGCCGCACAGAATCGGAAACGGATTGCGCCGCGGCTCGCGCAGCAACTCGCGAATCGCCTTGAGCACGCCGATCTGGTAGCCGGCCCGCGCACCACCGCCGGTCAGGATCAGGGCGGTGCGCGATTCGGTCATGGCAAGGTCAGCCGCCGCTCCTGGCCTGCTGCTGCGCCTCGACCGAGAGCAGGGCCGTGACATTGACAATGCGCCGCACCGTCGCGGTCGGCGTCAGGACATGCACCGGGCGCGCCGCACCGAGCAGCATCGGGCCGACCGTGAGGCCGTCGCCCGCCGAGGTCTTGAGCAGGTTGAAGGCGATGTTGGCGGCATCCAGCGTCGGCATGATCAGCAGGTTGGCCTGGCCCGTCAGCGTGGAGTTGGGGAAAACCTGGCGGCGGATATCGGCCGAAAGTGCCGTGTCGCCGTGCATCTCTCCATCGACTTCGAGGTCCGGCGCGGTTCGGCGCAGGATTTCCAGCGCGCGCCGCATCTTGATCGCGGTCGGCGTGTCCTCGGCGCCGAAGTTGGAATGCGACAGCAGCGCGGCGCGCGGCGTCAGGCCGAAGCGGCGCACTTCCTCGGCGCCCAGGCGCGTCAGTTCCGCCAGTTGCTCGGCGGTCGGGTCGTAGTTGATGTAGGTGTCGCCGATGAACAGCGTGCGCTTGGGCAGCACCAGCATGTTCATGGCATAGAAGTGTTCGATGCCGGGCTTGCGGCCGATCACGTCCTCGATGTAGCGCAGGTGCTGCGAGTGCTTGCCGAAAGTGCCGCACAGGATGCCGTCGGCGTGGTTGTGGCGCAGCAGCATGGCGCCGATCAGGGTCGTGCGCCGGCGCATCTCGCGCTTGGCGTACTCGATGCCGACGCCCTTGCGGCAGGTCAGTTCGTAGTAGTCCTGCCACAGCTCCTTGTAGCGCGGGTCGGAATCCGGGTTCACCAGTTCGAAATGCTCGCCGGCACGGATGCGCAGGCCGTAACGCGTGATGCGCTGCCCCACCACCTCGGGACGTCCGATCAGTATGGGCTTCGCCAACCCTTCGTCGACCACGGTCTGTGCGGCGCGAAGCACGCGCTCATCCTCGCCTTCGCAGAAGACGATGCGCGCCGGCGCCTTCTTCGCCGCGGCAAACACCGGACGCATCAGCAGGCCGGTGTGGTAGACGAAGTCGTTGAGCTTGTCGCGGTAGCGCTCCATGTCCTCGATCGGCCGCGTGGCGACGCCGGAATCCATCGCCGCCTGGGCCACCGCCGGCGCCACCTTGAGGATCAGGCGCGGATCGAAGGGCTTCGGGATCAGGTATTCCGGACCGAAGGCCAGGTCTTCGGTGCCGTAGGCGGCGGTGACCACCTCGGACTGCTCGGCGTGCGCCAGTTCGGCGATCGCGCGCACCGCGGCGACCTTCATGGCCTCATTGATGGTGGTGGCGCCGACGTCGAGCGCGCCACGGAACATGAAGGGAAAGCAGAGCACGTTGTTGACCTGGTTCGGATAGTCCGAGCGGCCGGTGCCGATGATGGCGTCCGGCCGCACGGCCTTGGCCTGCTCGGGTCGGATCTCCGGATCGGGATTGGCCATGGCGAGGATGATCGGATCGCGCGCCATGGTCTTGACCATCTCCGGCTTCAGCACGTCGGCCGTGGACAGGCCCATGAACACATCGGCGCCGGGCATCGCGTCGCCCAGGCTGCGCGCGTCGGTCTTTTGCGCGTAGCGCGCCTTGGACGGATCGAGGTTCTCGCGCCCGGTATGGATCACTCCCTTGCTATCCACCGCATAGACGTTCTTCGGATCGAGGCCGAGGCTCACCAGCAGGTCGAGGCAGGCGATCGCGGCGGCACCGGCGCCGGAGCAGACCAGCTTGACCTTGGCGATGTCCTTGCCGACCACCCGCAGGCCGTTGAGCACCGCGGCGCTGGCGATGATCGCCGTGCCGTGCTGGTCATCGTGGAAGACCGGGATTTTCATGCGCTCGCGCAGCCGGGCTTCGACGTAGAAGCACTCCGGCGCCTTGATATCCTCGAGATTGATGCCGCCGAAGGTCGGCTCCAGCGAGGCGATGATGTCCACCAGCTTGTCCGGATCGTTCTCGGCGACCTCGATGTCGAAGACGTCGATGCCGGCGAACTTCTTGAACAGCACGCCCTTGCCTTCCATCACCGGCTTGCCGGCCAGCGGGCCGATGTTGCCCAGCCCAAGCACCGCCGTGCCATTGCTGATCACGGCAACCAGGTTTCCGCGCGAAGTGTACAGCGCCGCAGTGGCCGGGTCGCGCACGATTTCGTCGCAGGCAGCGGCAACGCCGGGGGAATATGCGAGCGACAGGTCGCCCTGGTTGGTCAGCGCCTTGGTCGGGGTGACCGCGATCTTGCCGGGTTGGGGGTAGAGGTGATATTCCAGCGCCGCGGCGCGCAGGCGTTCGTCCATGCTTGCTCCTGTATGTTTTCGTGGGTGTGGTTGCGATTGTAGCGCCGTGTCGCAAATGCCGACTTCTTCGTGCGGCGGAGTTTTTCGTGGCGATCCCCACTGCGGAGGGAAAACCGCCGTGGGCGCATCGCACATCGGCGTGAATTTCATCCGCTCCGGTCAGCCGACGGTAGCGTCAGGCGCAACGTGGGTAGGACGATTGTGGGATAATTACCCGCTCACCCAAGGCCGCGGCCGGGCTATCCGTCCCGACACTGCCTGCTACCGGACATCCGCCGATCCCGACCGACCGATCGGCCGGCGATCCTGTAGGAATTTGCAAATCAGAGTGGAGAGAACGCGTCATGACCCAATTCAAACCCGTCAATGCCCCGGCCCATGTCAAGCACGCACGGCTTGCCGCCTGGGTGGCCGAAGTTGCGGCACTCACCCAGCCGAATGAAATCGTCTGGTGCGACGGTTCGCAGGACGAGGCAGACCGCCTTTTCGAGCAGATGATCCAGTCCGGCAGCATGGTCCGGCTCAACCCGGCCAAGCGCAAGAACTCCTACCTGGTCCAGTCCGATCCGTCCGACGTCGCCCGTGTCGAAGATCGCACCTACGTCTGCACTACCGATCCCGACGACGCCGGCCCCAACAACAACTGGGAACATCCGGACAAGATGAAGGACACCCTGCGCGGCCTGTTCAAGGGCTGTATGCGCGGACGCACGATGTACGTCGTGCCCTTCTCGATGGGCCCGATCGGCTCACCGATCGCCCATATCGGCGTCGAGCTCTCCGATAGTCCCTATGTCGTGGTGAACATGCGCGTCATGACCCGCATGGGACGTGCGGTGCTCGATCAGCTCGGTGCCGACGGTACCTTCGTCCCCTGCCTGCATAGCGTCGGCCATCCGCTTGAACCCGGCCAGAAGGACGTCAAGTGGCCCTGCAACAAAACCAAGTACATTTGCCATTTCCCCGAGACCCGTGAAATCTGGTCCTTCGGTTCCGGTTACGGCGGCAATGCCCTGCTCGGCAAGAAGTGCTTCGCCCTGCGCATCGCCTCCACCATGGCGCGAGACGAGGGCTGGCTGGCCGAACACATGCTGATCCTCGGCGTCGAGTCACCGGAGGGCGAAAAGTCCTATGTCGCCGCGGCCTTCCCTTCGGCCTGCGGCAAGACCAATTTCGCGATGCTGATTCCGCCGCAAACCCTCGGCGGCTGGAAGGTGACCACCGTCGGCGACGACATCGCCTGGATCAAGCCCGGCAAGGACGGGCGTCTGTACGCGATCAACCCGGAGGCCGGCTTCTTCGGTGTCGCTCCGGGCACCAGCGAGAAAACCAACTTCAACGCCATGGCGACCCTGAAGGAAAACATCATTTTCACCAACGTCGCGCTGACCGACGACGGCGACGTCTGGTGGGAAGGAATGAGCAAGGAGCCGCCCGCCCATTGCATCGACTGGCAGGGCCAGGACTGGACGCCGCAGATCGCCAAGGACACCGGGCGCAAGGCGGCGCATCCGAACTCGCGCTTCACTGCCCCGGCCAGCCAGTGCCCTTCGATCGACAAGGACTGGGAGAATCCCGCCGGCGTGCCGATCTCGGCTTTCATCTTCGGCGGTCGTCGATCGACGACCGTGCCGCTCGTGTTCGAGGCCTTCAACTGGAACTACGGTGTGTACATGGCATCGACACTCGGCTCCGAAACCACTGCGGCGGCGGCCGGCGCCCAGGGTGTTGTGCGGCGCGACCCTTTCGCCATGCTGCCCTTCTGCGGCTATCACATGGGCGATTACTTCAACCACTGGCTGCGCATCGGCCACCAGGTCGAACACGCGCCGCGCATCTTCACCGTCAACTGGTTCCGCCAGGATGACAAGGGCAACTTCATGTGGCCGGGTTTCGGCGAAAACATGCGCGTCCTGAAATGGATCGTCGGGCGCTGCGGCGGCAAAGCGGACGCCCGCCAAACGGCACTGGGCTGGATGCCGCGCTTCCGCGATCTGGACTGGAGCGGCAGCGAAGAGGTTACCGAAGCGATGTTCGACCAGCTCACCGCGGTCGATACGGACGCCTGGCGAGAAGAACTCAAGCTGCACGCCGAATGGTTCGACAAGCTCAAGAGCCGCATGCCTCGGTCTCTGACACTGAAACGGGAACTGTTCGAATTGGCGCTGGTGGATTAAAAGTCGGCACCGGCAATACGCCGAACCGCGAATCGGCCGCCCTGCTTCACGCAAGGCGGCCGTTTTCATTCTGGAGTCCTGCATGAAGATTGCCTCACGGATGGCTCAGATCGCGCCTTTTCACGTCATGGAGCTGATGGCCCGTGCGCAAGCGCTGGAAGCCGCCGGAAAGTCGATCATTCACTTCGAGGTTGGCGAGCCGGACTTCGCAACGGCCGAGCCGATTCTCGATGCCGCCCAACGCTTTCTTTCCCGCGGACACGTGCATTACACCGCGGCGCTGGGGCTGCCAAAGCTCCGTGAGGCGATCAGCACCCACTATTCCAGTCGCTACGGACTTGAAGTTTCGCCGCAGCGCATCGTCGTCACGGCCGGCGCATCCGGCGCGCTGCTGCTCGCACTGGGCGCGCTGGTCGATCCCGGCGACGAATGGCTGCTGCCGGACCCGGGTTACCCCTGCAATCGCCATTTTGTCCGGCTGCTCGAAGGCCTGCCGGTTTCGCTGGCAGTCGATGCAACCACCAACTATCAACCCACGGCAACCCAGGTAGAGGCATCGTGGACCGACAGGACCAGGGGATTACTGGTCGCTTCACCGGCGAATCCGACCGGGACTTTGCTCGATCGCCAAACCATGGCGTCACTCGCGGACACCGTCGCCAGGCACGGCGGCACACTCCTGGTCGATGAGATTTATCACGGCCTGACCTACGGCGTCGATGCCATGTCCGCGCTTGCCATCAGCGACGAGGCGTTTGTCATCAACAGCTTCTCGAAATACTTCGGCATGACCGGCTGGCGACTGGGCTGGCTGGTAGCCCCCGAACGCCATGTGCGCGAAATCGAAAAGCTGGCACAAAACCTCTACATCGCGCCGTCGACCGTGGCCCAACATGCCGCACTGGCGGCCTTTGATCGGGAAACCACGGCCATCCTTGAAGCCCGTCGCGAGGAATTCTCACGGCGGCAGAACGTGCTCTTGCCGGGGCTGCAAAAACTCGGCTTCAAGATTGCGGCGAAACCGCAGGGTGCCTTTTATGTGTATGCCGAGAGCAGCGCATTGGCCACCGACAGCACACTGCTTGCCCAGCGCCTGCTCACGGAGGCGGGCGTCGCGGCAACCCCGGGCCTTGACTTTGGCATCAACGCCCCGCAAAGCCACATGCGCTTTGCCTACACGATCGAACGCGAACGCATCGAGGAAGGACTTGCCCGCATGGCGACCGTGCTGAAATCCGGATAAAAAGAAAGCGCGTGCCAAGTAATCAGCACGCGCTTGCTATCCACTGGGCACCGCGATCAGCCCCGAAAGACCGAACGCGAGCCGTTGCTACCGTCAGGGACGGGAACCGGTGGGGAAAGGCCAAGCAGCCGCCGGATTCAGCGACGACTTGATGCCGGGAGCAGCGGCGGTCGAAGGCGCTGCGGCAGCTGCCGGCTTTGCAGCAGGCTTCTTGGCAGCGGGCTTCTTCGCTGCCGGCTTCTTGGCAGCGGGCTTCTTCGCTGCCGGCTTCTTGGCAGCAGGCTTCTTCGCCGCCGGCTTCTTGGCAGCAGGCTTCTTCGCCGCCGGCTTCTTGGCAGCAGGCTTCTTCGCTGCCGGCTTCTTGGCAGCAGGCTTCTTCGCCGCCGGCTTCTTGGCAGCAGGCTTCTTCGCCGCCGGCTTCTTGGCAGCAGGCTTCTTCGCCGCCGGCTTCTTGGCAGCAGGCTTCTTCGCTGCCGGCTTCTTGGCAGCAGGCTTCTTCGCTGCCGGCTTCTTGGCAGCAGGCTTCTTCGCCGCCGGCTTCTTGGCAGCAGGCTTCTTCGCCGCCGGCTTCTTGGCTACCGGCTTCTTCGGGGCCGCAGACTTCTTAGCGGCGGGCTTAGCCGCTGCCTTCTTTGCGGCCGGCTTCTTGGCTTTCTTGGTATCAGCCATGTTGAACCTCCTTAACAAATTAACAGGAAAGAACCACCACTACTTTTTTACTGCAACCCGTCTGGGCTAGCACGGATTATCCAACGCCCCGATGCAATCGAAAGCGACGAATTCCCCACGTTTATCCGTCCATCACTTCGTTTTGAAAACGCGAATGACAAACGCACGCGTAACCAAATGGCATAGCACTGCAATCACGATCCCGCGTATTGCCGGCGCGCCGGCCCACCGGGGTGCGAATAACTTTCGGGGATGCGGCTTGTCCGCACAGGAACGACGCCGACGGGGAAGACGCACAACGAATCGCGTATCGTCCCGCGGAAAGCAACTGCAGCCGGAGACGACGGCGGCCAACCTCGGCTGGGGCATTCGAGGCGGACAGAAAGACGGACCTGGTGAGGTCCCCGATCTCGGTGCCCGCCGCTTTCTGCATTCAGCCCCCCGTCCTTATCGATCTGAAGCCGGTGACGACCGGGACGCTGCTTCACCAACCTGCTTCGCCCCTTTTCGACAACGACCTACTATATATAGTGGGTCATCGATGATGTGGCACTAATTGTAGTGGGTGATTTTTTCAACTGCAAGAGTTTTCTGATGCCGATGCAAATTGCGGCGTTGCAGGCTTGCGACAGTGATCAGCCTCCGGCGTCTACCCGATGCCAGTCGAAATGCGGTCCGGGATCGGTCTTGCGTCCCGGCGCGATCTCGCTGTGACCCGCCAGGGCTTCGATCGGATAACGGCGTCGCAGATCCGCGAGCAAGCGATTGAGGGCAAGATACTGAGCGTCCTCGAAAGCAACCTCGTCGCAGCCTTCGAGCTCGATCCCGATCGAGAAGTCGTTGCAGTTCGTCCGTCCCATCCAGTTCGAAACGCCCGCGTGCCAGGCCCGGCGTGAGCAGGGCACGAACTGGATCAAGGTGCCGTCCCGGCGAACAAGAAAATGCGACGAAACGCGCAGGCCGCGGAGCTCGCGGAAATAGGGATGGGCCTCCGGATCCAGTCGATTGGAAAACAGGTCGATGATTCCGGGTCCGCCGAACTCACCGGGCGGCAGGCTGATGGCGTGGATCACGACCAGTCGCACCACCTCATCAGGAGGGCGCTCGTCACAGTTCGGCGATGGCATCTGCAGCGCCCCGGGCAACCAGCCCGCGTCGACGCCCTCGGCGCCGGCCGGGGTCACTCGTTGATCCCCAGCCTTGCCATCCGATAGCGCAGGGAGCGAAAAGTGACGCCCAGCAGGCGGGCGGCAGCGGTACGATTGCCGTTCGACTGCACGAGCGCATCGTGGATGGCTTTCCGCTCCACCTGATCGAGATGATCCTGCAACGACCCGCCGACGGCCGGAGGACCGCCACCGGGGATCGGACTGGGGGCGAGGTTCAGATCGACGGCTTCGATCTGGTCGCCGGTCATCAGGGCCAACGCCCTCTCGAGGACGTTTTCGAGTTCGCGCACGTTGCCCGGGAAGGGGTAGCGCTGCAATGCCTCAAGCGCAGCAGCCGCAAGCGGCGGCGGTTTCACGCCGGCCGTTAGCGCCAACCGCTGCAGTATGTGCCGCGCCATCGCAGGAATATCCTCGCGACACTCCCTCAAGGCCGGCATCCTCAACTCGATGACGTTTAGCCGATAGAACAGGTCCTGGCGGAATCGCCCCTGCTCGACCAATGCCTTGAGATCCTGATGGGTAGCGCAGATTAGCCGCACATCGACGGCTTCTTCGCCGGTGGCGCCGACCTTGCGCACGCGCTTTTCCTGAATTGCCCGCAGCAGCTTGACCTGCATTGTCAGCGGCAGTTCGGCCACCTCATCGAGGAACAGGGTGCCGCCGTCGGCAACCTGGAAGAAGCCATCGCGATCGTCTGCGGCGCCGGTGAACGCCCCTTTGCGATAGCCGAAGAATTCGCTTTCCATCAGGTTCTCGGGAATGGCTCCACAATTCACGGGCACGAAGGGGCGTTCACGGCGGGCACCCAGCTTGTGGATCAATCGGGCAGCCAGTTCCTTGCCGCTTCCCGACTCGCCCGTAACATGAACCGGCGCCTGGCTTCGCGCCACCCGGTCAATCAGCAGGCGAACCTGCTCGATCGCCGGCGAATCGCCAAACAGGTCGGACTCGTCACCCATGTCACCGGGCGAATCCGGACTGGGCAAATCCAGAGCGGACTTGACGATGCCGCGCAACTGTTCGAGCGACACCGGCTTTGCGATGTAGTCGAAAGCGCCGGCCTTGAGTGCGGACACCGCATTCTCGGTACTGCCGTGGGCAGTAATCACGGCCACCGGCAAGTCGGCCACGGTCTCGGCGATATGGCGCACCAGGTCCAGCCCCTCGCCATCGGGGAGCCGCATGTCGGTCAGGCACAACTGGTAACGCTGGCCGGCAAGCATGCGGCGGGCCTCGCCAAGCGAGCCGACGCAATCCGCCGACAGGCCCATGCGCGCCAGGGTGAGATCGAGCAGCTCGCGGATGTCCGCTTCATCGTCCACCACCAGGACACGCTTGGCCTCGCCATGACCACGGAGACGGCGTTCAGCCTTCATTGGCATACGAGTCCTTCAGCCGAAATACGGAAATGGGCGCCGGGGGCGTCGTCCAGCAGCTCGAGACTGGCGCCGCTCGCCTCGCACAATTCCCGCGCAATATACAGCCCCAGTCCCGTGCCCGCGCCATGCGTGGTAAAAAACGGCTCGAATACCTGGTTGCGTTGCGCCTCGTCAACGCCGGGTCCATCGTCGATGACATGCAGCTCGACTCTGCCGCTTGCCGGCGCCGGCCTCGCCTCAAGGCGCACCGCCCGATCGGCGTCGCTGGCGTGGCGCAGCGCGTTGCCCATGAGGTTCCACAGCACGCGATAGAGGTGTCCGCGGTCAAAACGCAGTTCGACGTCGAGCTGGCCGACCTCGACGCGCCGGCCGGCTGATGCATCGTGCAAGGCCAGCTCCTCGAGGAACCCGGATAGAAATGCCTGCCAGCGCAGCAGCTCCGGTTGCGCGCGATCGCGACGGCCAAGTTCCAGGACCTCGGTCACCAGCCGGTTGAGGCGCCCGGTATTGTCATGAATGATCCGGGCCAGACGCGTATGCAAGGGATCGCGGTCTTCCTCGGCCAGGAGTTCGGCAGCATGACTGATCGCAGCCAGCGGATTCCGGATCTCGTGCGCCATATTGGCGGTCAATCGCCCAAGTGCGGCAAGCTTCAGCTGCTGTGCCTGCAATTGCACCCGCTCCATGTCCTCAAGGTAAATCAGCGCGCGCCCCCCGAGCTCGGTCGAGGGTACGTAGCGAACGCGCAAGAGGCGTCCGTCCTCCTGTCGCAGCATCTCCACCATTTCCAGGGGCTGGCCATTCCATATCCGGTAGCGATTGGCCAACGCGCGCGACATGGCCGCCAGTTCGGTACCCGCGGCAACCTTGACTCCGAGCAGGGCTTCGGCGCGCGGGTTGAGCAATCGTACGCGTCCGTCGCCATCCACCACCAATACGCCATCCTCCATATCGCGAATGATCCGCTCACTGATCCGCAACTGGTCGTCGAGTTCCCTGCCCCGTTCCCGTGCCAGCGCTTCGTTGGCAACCACCCGCCGCGCCAGCAGGCGGGCGATGATCGCCGTGGCAAAAAAGGCGATGCAGATGATCCCGGTACGCACGAAGTCCGCCGGGTCGGCTTCCAGAGCCAGTGCACGCCAGCTTTCCTCGAGCAGCATCGCCACCGAAGCCAGCGCTGCATAAAACAGGGTCATGCGTCCCTGCCCCACCAGCGCAGCGCCGGCGACCACCACCAGGAGCAGCATGGCGATGCCGCTCTTCTGGCCGCCACTGGCGAACATCATCAAGGTCAGAGCGGCGACGTCGACCGCCACCTGGGCCGAAAGCTGAAGATTGAAGCGCCGCGGCCGGCGCAGCAATACGACCAAAAAGCCGACCGCCAGCAGGAGATAGACCGCGGCGACGCGACCGAACAGCCGGGCATCCTGCGTTCCGAGGCTGATCGTATCGCCGAAAGCGAGAGCCGCGACCAGAAACAGTGCGGCAATCGACAGGCGGTAAATCGTGAAAAAGCGCAACGAGCGCCAGAAGGAATCGTCCGCGCCGGCATCCGCGGCCGGAATACCCTTCTCGCTCAAAGGCGGACCCCCAGCCGGCGATGGTCCTCGCAGCAGAAATCCTCTCCGGCGCCGCAGACCGCCTCGGCGCGGGGGAAATGAAGGCCGCAATGCGCGCACCGCGTCATCGGCTCGGGCCCGCGTGCGGCGGGAGGGGGCCTGCCACGCCGGTTCGACGCGCGCACCAGCGCGTAAATCACGGCAATCACGGCCAAAAAAAACAGGAACTTTGCCACGGCCTTCAACTCCCCGCAGCAGTCAGCAAATGGTCGGGGCGAGAGGATTCGAACCTCCGACTCCTGCGTCCCGAACGCAGTACTCTACCAGGCTGAGCTACGCCCCGACGGCAGGTTGGTGGCAACGGAAGACATTGCGGGAACGGGCCTGAAGTTTCGGTCCGTGAGGTCATCCTTGCAAGCATCGCGGTGATCAAAAGCTTCTTTGCACCGCGAAGTCCGCCAATTGTATCAGTGTTTCCCTGAACTTTGATTCCGGCAAAGGCGCCAGCGCCGCTTTGGCTTTGGCGGCCTCAGCCAAGCCATGTCGACGCGCCGCATCGAGCGCACCACAGGAGCGCACTGCCACAAGGACTTCGGCAAAACGGTCACTGCTGGCGGTTTCAATCGCAGCCCGGACCAGCGCCGCCTGTTCCGGCGTGCCGTGATGGATGGCATGGATCAAGGGCAGGGTCGGCTTGCCTTCGGCCAGGTCGTCGCCAAGGTGCTTGCCGGTTTCGGCTTCCTGACCCGAGTAGTCGAGTACGTCGTCGATCAGCTGGAATGCCGTGCCCAGGTGCATGCCATAGTCCGCCAGCGCCGTCTCGATTTCCGGGTTCGCCTCGCCGAGGATCGCTCCCAGCCGGCCGGCGGCCTCGAAAAGCTTGGCCGTCTTGTAGCGAATTACCTGAAGGTAGGCATCGATTCCGATATCGGCGTTGCGGCAGTTCATCAACTGCAGTACCTCGCCTTCGGCAATGACGTTTGTCGCGTCAGCGAGCACCTGCATCACGCGCATGCTGCCGGCGCCGACCATGATCTGGAAGGCGCGCGAATAAAGGAAGTCACCCACCAGCACGCTGGCCGGATTGCCGAAAACCGCATTTGCCGTCTCTCGACCGCGACGCAGCGAAGACTCGTCGACCACGTCGTCGTGCAGCAGGGTCGCCGTATGAATGAACTCGACTACCGCCGCCAGGTCGTGATGGCGGGTTCCGGAGTATCCGCAGGCGCCGGCGGCAAGCAGCACCAACGCCGGTCGCATGCGCTTGCCGCCGGCCGCGATGATGTACTCGGCAACCTGGCGCACCAGCGCCACCTCCGAATGCAGTCGCGCCCTGACGACGGCGTCAACCGCGCGCATGTCGGCGTCAATCGGGGCATACAGGCTGGCGAAGTTCACGGCGGATCAAGTGTCGATGCAAAGCCGCGATGTTAGGCGGGCACTGTGCCGGCGTCAACGCAGGACGGATCGGTGACACACCTCGCACCCGCCTTCACCGGCCGATCTTCCGATCCCTACAAAGCAGCGCGCGGTCCGCCCCGCCTGATGACATTCACAATTCCGCAGCACGTCGGCGACGCGGGCTTTTACCTTATACTCCGCGCTTGAGCAAAAAGCCTGTCGCCATTGATTTTCCAGTGCTTTTACCGCCTTCATCGCCCGCTGACATGGCCGCAAAAATATGACAAGCCCAAAACTTCCCGCTCCTCAAACAAGCCCGGCGGCCTGGTCGGGCCGCTTCGCGGAACCCGTTTCCGACCTGGTGAAGCGCTATACCGCCTCCGTATTCTTCGATCAACGCATGTGGCGGCAGGACATCCGGGCGTCGCTTGCGCACGCGCGGATGCTCACTGCCCAAGGCATCATCGCAGCGGCTGATCTGCAGTCCATCGAGCAGGGCATGGCCAGCATCACCGCAGAAATCGAGGCCGGCAGTTTCAACTGGAACCTCGATGACGAGGATGTGCATCTGAACATCGAGAAGCGCCTCACCGCGCTCGTCGGCGAAGCCGGCAAGCGGCTGCACACCGGCCGCTCGCGCAATGACCAGGTGGCTACCGACATCCGGCTCTGGCTGCGTGACACCATCGACGAGATCGACGGCCTGCTGCGCAATCTCCAGGCCGCGCTGATCGATGCGGCCGAAGCACACGCCGACACGCCGCTCCCCGGCTTCACGCATTTGCAGGTGGCGCAGCCGGTCACCTTCGGCCACCACCTGCTGGCCTATTTCGAAATGCTGCGCCGCGACCGCGAGCGCTTTGCCGACTGCCGCCGCCGCGTCAATCGGCTGCCGCTAGGCGCCGCGGCACTGGCCGGCACCACTTTCCCGATCGACCGCGAGGCCGTGGCGCGCGAACTCGGCTTCGAGTCCGTGTGCGAAAACTCGCTGGATGCGGTGTCCGACCGCGATTTCGCCATCGAATTCTGCGGCGCGGCAGCGCTGGTCATGACCCATGTCTCGCGTTTTTCGGAAGAACTGATCCTGTGGATGAACCCGCGCGTGGGATTCATCGACCTCGCCGACCGCTTCTGCACCGGCTCGTCGATCATGCCGCAGAAGAAGAACCCGGACGTGCCGGAACTGGCGCGCGGCAAGACCGGCCGCGTCGTCGGCCATCTGATGGCCCTGCTGCTGCTCATGAAGGGCCAGCCGCTGGCTTACAACAAGGACAATCAGGAGGACAAGGAGCCCCTGTTCGACACCGCGGACACGCTGATCGACACGCTGCGCATCTTCGCCGACCTGGTCCCCGGCATTCGGGTCAAGCCCCAGGCCATGGCCGCAGCCCTGCGCCAGGGCTACGCCACGGCCACGGACCTGGCCGACTATCTGGTCAAGAAGGGACTGCCGTTCCGCGACGCGCACGAAGTCGTCGCGCGCGCCGTCCGCACCTGTGAGGAACGCGATTGCGACCTCGCGGACCTGACGCTCGACGAGTTGCGGGCGTTTTCGCCGCTGGTTGGCGGGGACGCCTTCGCGGTGCTCACGGTGGCCGGCTCGCTCGCCGCCCGCAACCATTTGGGAGGCACCGCACCCGGTCAGGTCAGGGCTGCCATCGCCCGCGCCCGCGCGCGGCTATGAGCGATGGCCATTCCGGAACGCATCGGCAAATACGAGATTCGCAGCAAGCTCGGTGAGGGCGCCACGTCGATCGTCTACCTCGGCTACGACAACTTCGCCGAACGCGAAGTGGCGGTCAAGGCCATCTTCCCCGAGGTGCTGCGTGACAAGGAGCGCGGCAAGCTCTACCGCAATCTGCTGATGACCGAGGCTTCGCTGGCCGGCAAGCTGATGCATCCGCACATCGTGCAGATTTTTGACGCCGTAGTCTCCGAAGACCAGAGCTACATCGTCATGGAGTATGTCAAGGGAGGCACGCTGGAGCCCTTCTGCAACCCGAGCACGCTGCTGCCCGTCGATAGGCTGGTGGAAATCGTTTTCAAATGCACCCGCGCACTCGACTATGCATTCCGCGCCGGCATCACCCACCGCGACATCAAGCCGGCCAACATCCTGCTGGTCAATTCGGGCGACAGCGACGACCGGGTCAGCGGCGACATCAAGATCTCCGATTTCGGCGCGGCGATGATGAGCAGCGGCGAGCAAACCCGCACCCAGGTCTCGGGTGTCGGGTCGCCGGCCTACATGTCGCCGCAGCAGGTGCGCGACCTGGCTCTCAACCACCAGACGGACATCTACTCCCTCGGCGTGGTGATGTACCAGTTGCTGACCGGCCGGCTGCCATTCCAGTCGACCTCGAACTACGGCATGATCTACCAGATCTGCAATACCGATCCGCCGCCGCCTTCGACCTTCCGCACCGACATGCCGGCCAGCCTCGATGCCGTCGTGGCCCGGGCCATGCAAAAGGAAATCGCCGCGCGTTACCAGACCTGGGAGGAGTTCTCCCACGATCTGGCGCAGTCGTTCCGCAACAAGCAGCTTTCAGCCCAGAGCCAGGCCTTCCCGGACAGCGAGAAGTTCGAGGCATTGCGCGCGCTGCCCTTCTTCAACGAGTTCTCGGACGTGAATTTGTGGGAAGTGGTCCGCTTCTCGCGCTGGGAGGAGGTGGCGGCCGGCACCGTGATCATGCGGGACGGCGAACGCGGGGATTTCTTCGCGTTCCTGCTCGATGGCGAACTGACCGTATCCAAGAGCGGGCATTCGCTGGGAAAGCTTCTGGCGGGGGAGTGCTTCGGCGAAATGGCCATCATCCGCCGCGGCGAGCACACTCGGGGCGCCGACGTGGTGACGCAGACGACCACCCGCGTCGTGACCATTTCGGCGCGGGCGCTGATGCACGCCTCGGATGCGTGCCGGATGCATTTCTACCAGGGCTTTCTCGACGTCATCGCCGGCCGCCTGGCCGACGCCAACGCCCGTCTGGCCTCGCTTTGACGATTGACTTCGGCGCCGGGTTCGATTCGATTGCGGCGGCAATCGGCGAGTGCACCGGGACGCCGTTCAAGGCCTTGTCGGTCAAGGCCGTCAGCGGCGGTTCGATCCATCGCGCATGGCATCTCGATGACGAACTCCGCCACTACTTCGTAAAAACCGGCCCGGTTGCCGCGGCCCCCATGTTTGCCGCCGAAGCGCGAGGTTTGCGCGAACTGTCGGCCGCCGCCGTGGTGGCGACGCCGACTTTCATCACGCTGGGGCAGGCCGCCGGCGAGGCATTCCTGGTGCTCGAACATCTTGAACTGAAAGCCCTGGATCAGAACGCAGGAGCGAAGCTCGGCGCGGCACTGGCAAAGCTGCATCGGGTCCGCGGGGATGCGTTCGGCTGGGCGGCAGACAATTTCATCGGCGCAACGCCGCAAGACAACGCGCCGCACCCCTCCTGGCCGCATTTCTTCGGCGACCGCCGGCTGCGGCCGCAACTGGAACTCGCGCTGAAAAACGGCATGGACCGGTCTCTGCTGGCCAAAGGCCACGCAGTGATCGACCGCATCGGCGGCCTCTTCATCGATTACCGACCGGCGCCCAGCCTGCTGCATGGCGACCTGTGGTCGGGCAATGTCGCGCAAACCCGCGACGGTGTCCCGGTGATCTTCGATCCGGCCTGCTACTACGGCGACCGCGAGGCGGACGTCGCCATGACGGAACTGTTCGGCGGCTTTCCCATCAGCTTCCATGCCGCTTACCGGGCCGCGTGGCCGCTCGATTCAGGCTATGAGTCGCGCAAGCCGCTCTACAATCTGTACCACATCCTCAACCACTTCAACCTGTTCGGCAGCGCCTACCTGGGGCAGGCGCAGCGCATGATCGACGCTCTGCTGGCCGGGCTGAAGCGCTGACTCAGGCGGCTTTGACGATCGGCTCCAGCTGCTTTTGCAGTTCGCCCGACTGGTACATCTCCGTCATGATGTCGCTGCCGCCGACGAACTCGCCGCCGATATAGAGCTGGGGAACGGTCGGCCAGTTGGCGTAGTCCTTGACCCCCTGCCGCACTTCCGGGTCGGCCAGCACATCGACCGTGACGAAGTCCTTGACGCCGCAAGCCTGCAGGATCTGCACCGCACGCGCCGAAAAACCGCATTGGGGGAACTGCCTGTTGCCCTTCATGTAGAGCACGACGGGGTTGCCGGTAACGGTATCGTGAATTCTCTGCTTGATGTCCATGATGGATTCCAAAAAATAGTTGAGTAAATAAGTCAGGATATTCTAACGGTGCGAATGCCAAGCGGTCAACGGCTACCGATCCCCGGACTTCGGCCGTCAGGCTGCCGGGGCCCGCTCGTCCCCGGTTCCAGCGGGTTTCGGCTTCTCGAGCCGGATCAGCCGGAACCAGCCCGAGGCCAGCGCCGCTTCGTTGGCGCTTACGTCGAGGCCGCCAACGGCTTCCAGCACGTCTTCGAAAACCACGTCGAGGCGGGTCGCCACATGGCGCGTCAGCGGATTGAGAATGCGCTTCCAGCCGGTTTCACCGCGGCGCAGAAACTTGTCGAACACCAGCAGCGTCCCGCCGGGCTTCAATACGCGCACCGCTTCGGCCAGGCAAAAAGTCGGCGATGACACCACGGCGAGGATCAGGTGCAGGACCGCAACGTCGAAGCTGGCGTCACGAAACGGCAGGCGCTGGACGTCGCCGCGCAAGGGCGTGAAGCGCAGGCCCACGGCACGCGGACGGGCGCGCCTGAGCATTGCGGCAGTCAGGTCGAGCCCGACATACCGATGCCGGACGGGCAGATGGGGCAGGTCGAGCCCCGTCCCGACGCCGAGCAGCAGCACGTCGCGTGGCGGTCCTGCGTCGAGCGCCGCCAGGCTGCGCTTGCGGGCACCGCGCGTGGCGGCGGAAAGGAAGGCATCATAGAACGGCGCAACCAGCGTATAGCTGTGTTTGAGAACCGGCCTCACAAGCTCACGCGCGCGCGACGGGTACTCATGAGGCGGGCGCCGGGACTCAATGCAGTACGCGCGGCATGGACAGGACGAATTCGGCGATCGGCGCCGCGAACTGCACCCCGTCCTCCGCGGTCATCTGGTAGCTGCCCTTCATCGTGCCGACCGGCGTCGCCAGCTGGCAGCCGCTGGAATACTCGAAGCTCTGCCCCGGCGCCAGCAGCGGCTGGTGGCCCACCACGCCGAGGCCCCGCACCTCCTGCACGTGGCCCTCGGCATCGGTGATGATCCAGTGCCGCGAAATCAGCTGTGCCGGCACGGTGCCGGTGTTGCTCAGGGTAACGGTGTAGCCGAAGACATGGCGATTGATCGCCGGATCGGACTGCTCCGCGATATAGTGGGTCGCCACCGCAACCGCAATTTCGTATTTCTTCGCCTCGGCCATGGGCCGGCATTCAACACCAAATTCCGCCGGCGAGCAAGAAAGCGCTGCCGCCGACGTTGCCCGGCAAGCGCAACCCCGATGATCATTCTTGACCATTACTGTCGATTCCGCGACACTTCCGATATGCGAACCAATTGGCCGCCGACCATCCCACCCGAAGTCGCTTCATGACAGCTACCGAATCAGACGGCACGCCTTCCGGTTTTTGGAGAAGGCTGCAAAACGCCGGCATCGAACCGGACGACAGCGAAGAGTTGCGCCTGAACAAGTCCCTGCTGATGCTCGCCACCGGACTGGCGAGCGTCGGGATCATCCTCTGGGTGGCCATCTACTCGATTCTCGGGCCCCAGTTCTCCTATACCGTGCCCTTTGCCTTCCAGCTTCTGCTGGCCGGCAACATGCTGCTCTACATCATGTCGCGGAATTTCGAGTTTTTCCGCATCAGCCAGCTCGGCCTGTTCCTGTTCCTGCCCTTCGTCGCGCAATGGCTCGGCGGGACCCTCATCACCACCAGCGGCGTCCTGCTTTGGGCCCTGCTGGCCCCTGTCGGCGCCATTCTTTGCATCGGCGTGAGCCAATCGGTCGGCTGGTTCATCGCTTGGGTGGTGCTTACCGCGGTATCCGGCGTGGTCGATCTGTATCTCGTCGACTATTCGCTGGTCGCACAGAAGGCCAGTGTGCCGGTACGCACCACGCTGGTCTTTTTCACGCTCAACTTCATTTCGGTGTCGACCATCATCTACATGCTGCTGCGCCTTTCGATCGCCGAAAAGCGCAAGGCGCAGAAGAGCCTCGAGCAAGCCCATCGGCAGATCCTGGTCGAGCAGGAGCGCTCCGAAAAGCTGCTGCTCAACATTCTTCCCGCACCCATCGCGGACCGCCTGAAGAGCTCGGACAAGACCATCGCCGACGGTTTTGCCGATGTCACCGTCATGTTTGCCGACATCGTGAACTTCACCCAGGTGGCCACCAACATGTCGCCGTCCCAGGTATTCGCCATGCTGAACCGGATCTTCTCCGCCTTCGACGAACTGGCGGAACAGCACGGGCTGGAAAAAATCAAGACCATCGGCGATGCCTACATGGTCGCCGGCGGCCTCAATGAGGAAGTCGACGACTATTCGGCCGCCATCGCCGACATGGCGATTGCCATGCGCGACCTGCTGCGCCGCGACTTTTCGGTCAATGCTTCGCACCTGGAAGTCCGCATCGGCATCGGCACCGGCCCGATCGTCGCCGGCGTGCTGGGCAAGAAGAAGTTCATCTACGATCTCTGGGGCGACACCGTCAACATCGCCAGCCGCATCACCTCCGAAGGCGTCCCCGGCATGATCCAGTGCGACACCACGACCTACCACCGCCTGTCGCCACAGTTCGAATTCCACGAGCCGCAGACCATCTACCTCAAGGGCAAGGGCAACATGACGGTGTATCGGCTGGTCGGCCGCAAGGAGGCGCTGGCGGGCGCTGGCGTCGCGGAAGGCGCCTAGCCTCCGCTGACGCCGGGCGCCAACCGGAAGCAGACGCGCCCGGCCCGGTTTTCAGCCAGCTCCAGACGGTAATCCGCCGCCGCGGCGTAACGAGCCGCGTTATAAAGCCCGATACCGTATCCGCTCTCGGAGGACACCGGTCCGAGGAACAGACTGGACGCCACCGAATCCGCCATGGCCGATCCGTTGTCGCAGACGACCAGTTCGAAGCCGGCGTCATTGCGCTTCAATTCCACATCCACCCGCACCGCCGGCTCCAGCAGGTGCTTTTCGGCGGCATTGCGGATCAGGTTGTCGACGACGCCCGAGAAAACTTCGGCCGGCAGTTCCCCTGCAAGCATTGGCTCCGCCTTGAAGCGAATCCACTCCAAGGCAGCCATGCGCTGGCGCAGGTCCTGCCACCAATCGGCGGCCGGCAGCCAGCGCGCTGCCTCGGCGCCCTGCGGGGCATTGAGTTTCGCCAGCGTTTCGGCGAGCCGCTGGCTGATCGCCGGCAACTGGCGCCGCAACAGGGACAGGTATTCCGGCGACCACTCGGCGCCCGGTTCGATTCCCGCCGAACACAGGGCATTCAGCGACTGCAGCAGATTCTTGACATCATGGGTGAGCCGCGCCCCCGTCTCGTGGATCGCCTGCATGTAGGACAACTGCTTCAGGGCCGCAGCGCGCCGCTTGTCGGCGTGGAACTGCGCCAGCAACTGCGCCAGCAGGTTGTAGTGCCAAATCAACGTCGGCGACAAGGCATGCTGCGTATAGAGCACAAGGACCATGCCGCCGTGGCTGAATTCCAGGCGGCTTCCATCGATCGTGCCAAAGCGCCCCGCGCCACTTCCGGCGGACCATTCCCCGCCCTTTACCCAGGGCAGCCGCTGGGCAATCTCGGCACAGGCCTGTTCGACGAACGCCGTCGGATCTTCCTCGCGCAGGGCCAGGTTGGCCAGCGCTTCCAGCCACCGCTCGACGGGCAACCCGATCGACAGCAGGTAGCGCGAGATCAGGCCACCGATCCCGGAGATGCCTGCGCGCGGATTTGCCGCGAGACCGAGCAGCAGGAGCAGCAGCCCCGTCACCAGAAAGGTTTGCAGCAGGGCTTCGACATAGCCGCTGCCAAGCAGCAGCATGGCAGCCAGGCTGCCCAGCATCAACACCGCCAGCAGCAGGAAGATGAACAGGCTGTAGACGAAGTCGACCACTTCATGTGCGGCCTCGGCCTCCTTCGCCACGGGCAGCAGGGCCATCGTCACGAGGATCAGCGGCAAGGTTGCCTGGCCGAGCCAGAGGATCGCCTGCGGCGGCCTGGCCAGTGCCACCGCCATCGGCGCCGCAAGCAGCATCAGCGCCACCAGCAGGAATGCCAGTGCCAGCAGGTAAAAAAGGCGGGGGGCGCGTGCGCCGAACAGCAGCACCTTGCCGCCGACAATGCCGGCCAGCACCATGACCCAGAAGACCATCATCCAGCCCTGCAGAAATGCGCCGGTGAGCAGAACCACTCCGGACAATCCCAGCAAAGAGGGCCAGGACAGCTGTCGTTCGCCACGCACGAACGGCTGCCACAGTATGAAAAGGCCAACATGAACCAAAAACGCCGCCCTGCCAGCCATCGTCTGCGGCCCCATCCAGAGCACCAGATAGAGGGCAGCCAGCAAGGTCACCAGCAGGCCGTAGCGCATGGTGATCAGCCGCGAAGGAAGCGGACGGGGAAGTTGCGGAATTGCCACGGAGGGATGGTGGGCCGGAGCGCAGACAGGCAAGGATGTCCGATTGTAGCCACCCCGAACGCCCGAAAGGTTGGTGAATTGCCGACAGATCTGTCGATAACTCGACACATCTGTTTCAGATATAAATTAACTATCAGATTAACATTATGAATAATAATGATATTATTTTATGGCACAAGTTGTGCTTTAGTTTCTGCACCAAACAACCACCCCAAAGGGGAGACGATCATGAAAAGCAAACAGTCGGGTTTTACCCTCATCGAAATCGCCATCGTGCTGGTCATCATCGGCCTGCTGCTGGGCGGCGTGCTGAAGGGCCAGGAACTGATCAACAGCGCCAAGATCAAGAATCTTGTGAATGACATGAACGGCATCAGCGCGGCGGTCTATGGCTACCAGGACCGGTTCCGGGCCCTTCCCGGGGACGACAGCAATGCCACTACCCGCTGGGCAGCCTCAACAGCGGCCCTTCCGGCGGCCACGGTCGGTAATGCCACCCTGCAAGGGGCCTTCAATTCCACGACGGCTACGGACGAATCAAGGGTGTTCTGGCAGCAATTGCGCTTCGCCGGTTTCATTGCTGGCGATACCGCGAGCACCGCCCAGCCACTCAATGCGGTCGGCGGCATCATGGGTGTGCAGTGGGGCGCCGCAGGCCAGGTGGTTGGCGCAGCAGGGCAGGGGCTTGCCGGTCTGGTCGTCTGCCACACCAATATTCTGGGCCGGATTGCGGAATCACTCGACAACCAGCTGGACGATGGAAGACCCGCTGCCGGTGCCGTGAGGGCTTGGACACAAGCCGCATTGGTCGGAGCCGATGGATTGACCACCGGCGTCAATCTCACCGTCACGCCTCTTGCCAATACGGTTGCGCCAGCCGCAACCTATGTCGATGACGGCAATACGATGTACACGGTCTGCAAGACGGTCATATAAAACGCGCCGGGCGGGCGGTACTCCAGCCCTTGCCACAAGCCCGCTTCGGCGGGCTTTTTACTTCTGGCCGCCGCGCAGCAACAGCTCCTCGCCCGCCGTCACAGCCGCCGCGGTGCCGATCAGCACCACGACGTCGCCTTCGACCAGTTCCAGATCGGGTCCGAGTTTCAGCGCCCGCTGCGAACGGCGCCGGATCGCCGTCACGCCGGCGCCGACTTTTCCAAGGTCGATGTTCCCTGCCTGCAAGCCGATGGCCCAGGCACCCGGAACCAGGGTCACCGCATGCAGGCGCGGCTGGTCTGCATCCGCCAGGTGGGCGCCGGCATCGGTGGCGCCGTGGAAGAAGCCGCGCAGCAGGGCGTAGTGCTGTTCGCGCATTTCGCGCAGGCGCTTGATCACCTTGTGCATCGGGATGCCGGACAGCGCCAGCGCGTGGGTGGCGAGCATCACGCTCGATTCGAGGGCTTCCGGCACGACTTCGGCGGCGCCGGCGGCGTAGAGCTTTTCGACATCGTCCTGCTCCCGCGCGCGGGAGACGATGGCGACATCGGGTCGCAATTCGCGCACCCGATGGATCACCCGCAGCGCGGCATCGATGTCGGCAAAGGTGATGATCACCACGCTGGCGCGCGACAACCCCGCCGCCAGCAGCGTCTCCTTCTTCGACGAATCGCCATAGGACACCGCTTCGGCGGCGATGCTGGCTTCGCGCACGCGCTCGGGATCGAGGTCGAGGGCCATGAAGGAGATCCCCTCGGCTTCGAGGAAACGCGCCAGATGCTGGCCGGTACGGCCGTAGCCGCAGATGATGGCGTGCTTGTCGCTGGTGAGCGACTGCGCCGCCAGTTGCGTCAGCTGCATCGAGCGCAACAGCCATTCCGAGGCGACGAAGCGGAACACCAGACGGTCGGAAAAATGCACGATCAGCGGCGCCAGCAGGAGCGACAGCACCATGGCGGCCAGTACCGGCTGCAAGCTGTCGATGCCGAGCAGGCCGACGTCGCGGCTGCGGGCCAGGATCACGAAACCGAATTCGCCGCCGGCGCAAAGCCACAGGGCGCTGCGCATTGCGGTCCCCGGCGAACTGCCCAGCAGGCGCGAAAAGATGCCGACGATCAGCAGCTTGAAGGCCAGCAGCGCAAGCAGTATGGCCACCACCAGGGGCCACTGGCCGAAAATCTGCGGTACATCGAGGCGCATGCCGATGGCGACGAAAAACAGCCCGAGCAGCACGTCGCGAAAAGGCTTGATGTCCTCTTCCACCTGGTAGCGGTATTCGGTTTCGCCGATCAGCATGCCGGCGGCAAAGGCGCCCAGGGCCAGCGACAGGCCGGCCAGTTCGGTCAGCCAGGCCAGGCCGAGCGTGACCAGCAGCACGTTGAGCATGAACAGCTCGGCGGATTTTTGCCTGGCCACCATGTAGAACCACGCCGAAAGGACGCGCTGGCCGATGAACAGCACCAGCGCAAGCAGCACCGTCGCCTTGAACGCCGCCAGCAGCATGGCCTCGGCCATCGCCTCCACCGGTTGCGACAGGGCCGGGATCAGCACCAGCAGCGGCACCACGGCGATGTCCTGGAACAGCAGGACGCCGATCACTTCGCGCCCGTGCGGCGCATCCAGCTCGCCGCGCTCGGCCAGCAGCTTGGACAGCATCGCGGTCGATGACATCGCCAGCGCCCCGCCCAGGGCAATCCCGGCCAGCCAGGGGATGCCCGCGAAGCGCGCCAGCAGCGTGCCGACCAGGATGCTGACCAGCACCTGCCCCAGGCCGAGGCCGAACACGATGCGCTTCATGCTGTAGAGCCGCGCCAGCGAGAACTCGAGGCCGATGCTGAACATCAGGAACACCACGCCGAATTCCGCCAGGTGCCGCGCCTGCTCGGTGTCCGGCACCCAGCCCGCGGCGTGCGGCCCGAGGGCGGCGCCGACCAGCAGGTAGCCCATGATCGGCGGCAGGCCGAGCATGCGAAAAACCACCACGACGACGACAGCGGCCGCGAGCAGCAACAGGATCAGGGACAGCGTATCGGTCATGGAACGGGATGGGGGGCGCGGTTGCTATAATTTGGCTCCATCATAATCGCCGGCCACCGATGAACCAAGCCATTCCTCCCCTCGCTGCCCGCGTCGCCGACGATACCCGCGTCGTGGCGATGGGCCGCCAGGTGCTTGAAATCGAAGCGGCCGCCGTCGCGTCGCTGGCGCGGCGCATCGGGCCGGAGTTCTGCGCCGCCGTCGCGCTGATCCTGGAAAGTCGCGGGCGCGTCGTCGTCAGTGGCATCGGCAAGTCCGGCCACATCGCGCGCAAGCTGGCCGCCACCTTCGCCAGCACCGGCACCCCGGCCTATTTCGTCCATGCCGCGGAGGCCGTGCATGGCGACCTGGGCATGATCACCCGCGACGACGTGCTGATCGCCATTTCCAATTCGGGCGAGAACGACGAGTTGCTGACCATCGTGCCGCTGGTGAAACGCCTCGGCGGCAAGCTGATCGCCATTACCGGCAACGAAACCTCCTCCCTCGCCCAGGAGGCCGACATCCACCTCGACGCCCGCGTCGACCAGGAAGCCTGCCCGCTGAATCTCGCCCCCACCGCCAGCACTACCGCGGCACTGGCCCTCGGCGATGCACTGGCGGTCGCCCTGCTCGACGCGCGCGGTTTCGGCGCCGACGATTTCGCCCGCTCCCACCCCGGTGGCGCGCTGGGCCGCAAGTTGCTGACCCACGTCGCCGACGTCATGCAGGTCGAGGTTCCGACGCTGGTCGAAGACTCACCGATACCGGTGGCGCTGGCGGCCATGACGCGGGGCGGCATGGGCATGGTCGTGGTGCTCGACGCAGCGGCACGCATTACCGGCATCTTCACCGACGGCGACCTGCGTCGCGCCATGGAGCGCCTCGGCGACTTGCGCTCGGTGCCGGTGAGCGCGGTGATGACCCGCAATCCCCGCAGCATCGCGCCGCGACGCCTCGCCATCGAGGCCGTGGAAATGATGGAGGCCCGCAAGATCAACCAGCTGCTGGTGACCGATGACGCCGGCGCCCTGTGCGGCGCGCTGAACATGCACGACCTGTTCCGGGCAAAGGTCGTTTGATGGGCAACGGCGTGACCACGGCCACGGCGAAGGCCGCCCGCCTCGCGCTGATGGGCTTCGACGTCGACGGCGTGCTGACCGACGGCACCCTCTACTTCGGCCCCGACGGCGACGAAATCAAGGGCTTCTCCAGCCTCGACGGCCATGGCCTCAAGATGCTGCAGCGCGCCGGCATCGAAGTGGCCATCATCAGCGGCCGCAGTTCGCAGGCGCTTGCCCGGCGCGCGAGGAACCTGGACATCGAAGAGCTGCACATGGGCGTCGAGGACAAACGCATGGTGCTCGGGCGACTCGCCGAACGACGCGGCATGGATCTGTCCCGGGCCGGCTACATGGGCGACGACGTGGTGGATCTGCCCGTGCTGCGCGCCTGCGGCTTTTCCGCCAGCGTGGCCGACGGACACCCCGAAGTGCTCGCCCGCGTCGACTATGTCACCGGCAAGAAAGGCGGCCGCGGCGCCGTGCGCGAGGTGTGCGACCTGATCCTGCGGGCACAGGGGAAATGGGACGAGGCGATGGCCGGGTATCTGGCATGAACGATCGCGCCTCCTCGTTGTTTCCGCTGTTCATGCTGCTGCTGCTGGCGGCCCTCACCTTCTGGCTCAGCCGGGTGATCCAGGGCGAGGCGCCGCGCGGGCCGCTGCGCCACGATCCGGATTACTGGGCCGAAGGCGTCGAGTTGCGCCGCTTCGACATCAACGGCACGCTGCAGCACACGCTGGCCGCCGAGAAACTGGTGCACTACCCCGACGACGACACGACCATAGTGACCAGGCCGCATGTCACCTATCATCGCCAGCCGCCGGTCGAAATCTCCGCCCGCATGGCCTACATCGGCCGCGACGGCTACGAAGTCGATCTGGTCGATGAGGTCAAGGTGGTCCGTCACGGGGCCAAGGACGGTGTGCCGCCGACCACCCTCGAGACCCGGACGCTGAAAATCTTTCCCGAAGAGGAAAAAGGCCGCACCGACGACCCCGTGGTCCTGACCCGCGGCGCCAGCGTGGTGCGCGGCACCGGACTCGAGATCGACAACGGAACCGGCATCACCGTACTGCGCGGCCGGGTTTCCGGCACCCTCCACAGCAACCGGACCAGGACACCATGAACGCCATATCCAGACTCGCCGCGCTTGCCGGCATCCTTTCCTGCACCGGGCCGGCATGGGCGGAAAAAGCCGACGCCGAGAAGCCGGTCAATCTCGAAGCCGACCGCGTCTCGGTCGACGACGTGAAGAAGCTGCAGATATTCGAGGGCAACGTGCAACTGGTCAAAGGCACCCTGATCATCCGCGCCGAGCGCATCGTGGTCAGCCAGGACGATGACGGCTACCAGCGGGGCGTCGCCACCGGCAGCGGCAGCGCCTTGGCACGCTTCCGGCAAAAGCGCGAAGGGGTTGACGAGTACGTCGAAGGGGAGGCCGAGCGCATCGAGCACGATGCCAGGAACGAAAAGACCGAGTTCTTCATGCGCGCCCGGGTCAAGAGCGGACAGGACGAAGTGCGCGGCCAGTACATCTCCTACGATGCGCGGAACGAACAGTACGTCGTCACCAGCGGCCCCGACGGCACCCGCGCCAGGCCCGGCAGCAACGAGCGCGTGCGCGCCGTGATACAGCCGAAGAACAAGAAGGAAGACGCCCCGGCCACGCCGCCGAAAGGCAAACCGGGCAGCACCAGCGCGGCGCCCCGCCCCGCCGCCCCGGTTCCGGCGCTGAAAAGCGCGCAGGACATCGCAAACCCCCGTGAGGAGACCCCGAAGTGAGTTACCAAAACATCATCGTCGAAACCCGTGGCAAGGTAGGGCTCATCACGCTCGACCGGCCCAAGGCCATGAATGCGCTGAACGACAGGCTGATCGATGAAATCAGCGCCGCCCTCGACGGCTTCGAGGCCGACCCGAACATCGGCTGCATGGTCATCACCGGCTCGGACAAGGCTTTCGCCGCCGGCGCCGACATCGGCGCCATGGCCGGCTGGAACTTCATGGATGTCTACAAGACCGATTACATCAGCCGCAACTGGGACCGCATCGGCCGCTGCCGCAAGCCGCTGATCGCCGCCGTCGCCGGCTTCGCCCTGGGCGGCGGCTGCGAACTGGCGATGATGTGCGACATGATCTATGCCGCCGATACCGCCAAATTCGGCCAGCCCGAAATCAAGCTGGGCATCCTGCCCGGCGCCGGCGGCACGCAGCGCCTGCCGCGTGCCGTGAGCAAGGCCAAGGCGATGGACATGTGCCTCACCGCACGCTTCATCGACGCCGCCGAAGCCGAGCGTGCCGGGCTGGTGGCGCGCGTGATTGCCGCCGACAAATTGCTCGAGGAAACCATGGCGGCCGCGGCGACCATCGCCGGCTTCTCGCTGCCCATCGTCATGATGATCAAGGAATCGGTGAATCGCGCCTTCGAATCGGGCCTGCATGAAGGCCTGCTGTTCGAGCGCCGCACGTTTCACTCGGCCTTCGCCCTGGCGGACCAGAAGGAGGGCATGGCGGCCTTCGTGGAAAAGAGGAAACCCGTCTTCCGCGATACCTGAACTCACTTACGCAGCGCGTCATCAAAGGCCCTTACGGGCCTTTTTGCTTTTTATAATTGATTGTTTTTATATATATTTATTCCAGCCAATATTTTTTGTTGCATCGCACCAAAAAAGTGTTGACATGGCGTTTCCGGTGCCTATAATACGAACCATGATGCACTGCAACATCACTCCGGAGAACAGGGGTGAGCGATACGAAAACCAATATCAATTCAGACCATTTTTTGAATCCAATTTCAGGAGAACACCATGAACGCCACCACCGAACAATTCGCCAGCGCCAACAAGGCCACCGTAGAAACCCTGCTGACCGTTGCCAACACGGCATTCGCCAGCGCCGAGCGCCTTGCCGCACTGAACCTCAACACCGCCCGCGCCATGCTGGAAGACAGCGTTGCCAACGCCAAGGCCCTGCTCGGCGTCAAGGACGTGCAGCAACTGATCGCCATGCAAACCACGCTGGCCCAGCCCGCCGTCGAAAAGGCCGTCGCCTACTCGCGCAGCGTGTATGAGATCGCCACCCAGACCCAGGAAGAGCTGTCGAAGGTCGTCGAAGGCCAGTTCTCGGAAATGAACAAGAACGTCGCCACCGCCCTCGACAAGGCCGCCAAGAACGCCCCGGCCGGCTCCGATGTCGCCGTCGCCGCCGTCAAGTCGGCGATCGCCGCCGCCAACTCGGCCTACGACAGCATGACCAAGGCTGCCAAGCAAGTCGCCGAAATCGCCGAAGCCAACGTGGCCGCCGCGACCACCGCGACCGTCAAGGCTGTCGGCACCGGCGCCGCCGCGCCGAAGGCCAAGAAGGCCGCCTGAGAAACACTGTAACGTCTCCTCCTCCGGCCCCGCAAAGGGGCTGGTTTCAACCCCGATGCCCAAAAGCATCGGGGTTTTTTTATGTCTCCGCAGGATGCGGAGACGGTATCCCCTGGTGGGATATGTCCCTGCGGGACGCAGGGACGGTACCCCCTTGTGGGGTATGTCTCCGCGGGACGCGGAGACGGAGACGGTACCCATTGTGGGGGGGGTATGGACGGGAAAAGTCGGCGCCGGCGCTACGGCGGCTACAGCGCGCGCAGGCGCTCACCGGCGGCCGCCAGCGTCGCCTCGTTCTTGGCAAAGCAAAAACGGATCACGTGCCGGTCGTCGCCATCGGGATTGAAGACCGAAACGGGAATCCCGGCAACACCGTGCTCGCGGGTCAGGCGCTGGACGAAACGCGTATCCGGCTCGTCGCTGATCGCAGCGTAGGTCGCCAGCTGGAAGTAGGTGCCGGCACAGGGCAGCAGTTCGAAGCGCGAACCCGCCAGCTGCTGGCGGAAGAAGTCCCGCTTGGCCTGGTAAAAGGCGGCAAGCTCGTCGGCGAATTCCGGACGCTCGCGCATGAAGTCGGCCAGCGCCAGCTGGGAGGGGTGATGCACCGTGAACACGATGAACTGGTGCGCCTTGCGGAATTCGTTCGTCAGTTCCCGCGGCGCTAGGCAGTAGGCCACCTTCCAGCCGGTGACGTGATAGGTCTTGCCGAAACTCGAAACCACGAAGCTGCGTTCGCGCAGACCGGGGTAGCGGGTCACGCTCTCATGCCGCCGCGTGCCTCCGGCACCGTCCTGGTCGAACACCACGTGCTCATAGACCTCGTCGCTGACGACGACGATATTGGTGTCACGGACCAGGGATTCCAGCATCGCCATGTCACCGGCCGACCAAACCGATCCGCTCGGGTTGTGCGGCGAATTGATGATGATCATGCGCGTCCGGGGCGTGATCAGGGCGCGCACCTCGTCCCAGTCCGGCTTGAACCCGGGGAAGCGCAGGTGGGCATACACCGCCCGACCGCCGTTGAGTTCGATGCCCGGCACGTAGGAGTCGTAAACCGGCGCGAAGACAATCACTTCATCACCGGGCCTGACGCAGGCCGCGATGGCCGTATAGATCGCCTGGGTCGCCCCGGCAGTCACAGTGACTTCACTTTCCGCATCGTAGCCGGCGCCATACAGCCGCTGCACTTTTTCGGCGATGGCCGCGCGCAGCGAGGGCACGCCGGCCATCGGCGGATACTGGTTGGCGCCAGCCGCCATGTGGTGCGTGACGCGATCGAGCAGGTAGGGCGAGGGCGAAAAATCCGGAAAGCCCTGCGACAGGTTGATCGCGCCGCACTCCGCGGCGAGGCGCGACATGACGGTAAAAATCGTGGTGCCGACCCTGGGCAGACGGGACGGCAGGAAATGCGTCACGGCGAGATCAGCCCGAACATCGCGCGAACCCGGCGGGCATCGGCCTCAACCCAGCCCGAGCAGTTCCACCTCGAACACCAGCGTCGCATTCGGCGGAATCACGCCGCCGGCGCCGCGCGCGCCGTAGCCCAGCGCTGCCGGGATGGTCAGCTTGCGCGTGCCGCCGATCTTCATGCCCTGCACGCCCTCGTCCCAGCCGGCGATGACATGGCGCGCACCCAGCGGAAACTCGAAGGGCTCGTTGCGATCCTTGCTCGAATCGAACTTGGTGCCATCGGTGAGCCAGCCCGTGTAGTGCACGGAAACCATCTGCCCGGCGCGGGCCTCGGCGCCTTCGCCGACAAGCACTTCTTCGATGACAAGGCCGCTGGCCGTGGTGGTCTGACTCATGGTGTGGCTCCGGGGTGGGGATTGGTCGAGGCCGCCATTATGCCCGAGAGGTTGGCAGCCAGTTCCAGCCGCGGCCGGAAGATTTCGTCGGCGCGATCAGGCAGCAGGGGGCGCGAGAACAGGAAGCCCTGGAACCGTTCGCAACCGAGGCCGAGCAGGACGTCCAGTTGCGCGCGGCTTTCCACGCCCTCGGCCAGCGCCTCGAGCCCCAGGCTTTTTGCCAGAACGATGATCGCCGTGACGATGGCGGCATCATCCGGATCGAAGGTGAGATCGCGGACAAACGTCTGGTCGATTTTCAGCTTGTGCACGGGGAAGCGCTTGAGGTAGCTCAGGCTGGAATAGCCGGTGCCGAAATCGTCGATCACCAGCTGCACGCCCATCGCCGAAATCTCCTCCAGCCTGGCCCGGGTTTCGTCGATGTCCTGCATCAGGGTGGTCTCGGTGATCTCCAGTTCCAGCAGTCGCGCCGGCTGCCCGGTATCGGCCAGGATGCGGCGCAGGGTATCCACCAGGTCTTTCTGCCGGAACTGGCGCGCCGAAAGGTTGACCGAGATCGGCAGCAGGGGCCGCCCCGCCTGCTGCCAGGCGCGATTCTGCTCCAGCGCGGCGCTCAACACCCATTCGCCGATCGGCACGATGAGCCCGGTTTCCTCGGCGATCGGAATGAATTCGACCGGCTCGACCAGGCCGCGTTCCGGATCGTTCCAGCGCACCAGCGCCTCCATCCCGCATACGGTGCGGCGCGGCCAATCGATCAGCGGCTGATAGTGCAATTCCAGCTCGCCGGCCCCGATGGCCTTGCGCAAGCGGTTCTCCAGCGCGAAGAAATGCGTCGCCTGCTCGTTCATCCTGTTGGCAAAGAACTGGAAGTTGTTGCGCCCCGCCGCCTTGGCGTGATACATCGCCGCATCGGCGCACTTCATCAGCGCGATCGCCTCGTCGCCGTCATCGGGGAACATGCTGATGCCGATCGATGACGTGGCGCGCAACGCATGGCCGTCGATATCCACCGCCGGGGCCAGGGCGCCCAGGATTTTCTCCGCCACCTGGACCACGTCGTCCGGCGAGGTCATCTCGTGCAGGACGATGACGAACTCGTCGCCGCCCAGGCGCGACACGGTATCGACCGCCCGCACCACGCCCTTCAGGCGCTCCGCCACATGCTTCAGCAGTTCGTCGCCGATGGCGTGGCCCAGCGTGTCGTTCACGCTCTTGAAGCGATCGAGGTCGAGAAACATCACCGCCACGCGATGCCGGCCGCGCTGCGCCTGCGCCAGGGCCTGCTGCAGCCGGTCATGCAGCAGGGCGCGATTGGGCAGGCCAGTCAGGCTGTCATGATGGGCGATGTGCCAGACGCGCTGCTCGGCCTGCATGCGCTCGAACACTTCCTCCTGCAACTGCGTATTGGCGCTGGCCAGTTCGGCGGTGCGCTCGACGACGCGCTGCTCGAGTTCCTCGTGGGCGCGCAGCAGGGC
>Ga0268298_10000765_pt1 | contig 40267 bp, 41 predicted proteins | sample WWTPWeurt_MetaG_FD_194462 | JGI IMG/M metagenome (GOLD analysis project Ga0268298, IMG submission 194462) | Activated sludge microbial communities from WWTP in Nijmegen, Gelderland, Netherland - WWTP Weurt | ecosystem: Engineered > WWTP > Aerobic digester > Activated sludge | place...
GACAAGAAGAAGGATGGCAAGTGCAGCGCCGAGAAGAAGAAGGACGGCAAGTGCGGCGAAGCCAAGTGCGGCGCCGACAAGAAGAAGTAAGACTCCCCGGGGCGCGCTCCGGCGCGCCCCTTTCTTGACCCCCACCCCTCACTCTCCCCCGTACGCCTTCCCCCATGGTCCGCAAACCTCCCGTCGGTGCCGGTCTCGGCTTTCGCCGCGAACTCATCGAAACCCTCAAGGCCGGCGTCCCCGAGTCCATCCGCTTCTTCGAACTCGCCCCGGAAAACTGGGCGGGAATGGGCGGTCGCTCCGGCAAGGATCTGCGCCACTTCACCGAACGCCATCCCTTCGTCTGCCACGGCCTCTCCCTCTCCCTGGGTGGCCCCTCGCCCCTCGACGAAACGCTGCTCCGCCGCATCAAGGCCTTCATGGCCGAACACGGCATGGGGCTCTATACCGAACACCTCTCCTGGTGCTCCGACGACGCGCATCTCTACGACCTGCTCCCCATTCCCTTCACCGGGGATGCCGTGCGCTGGGTGGCCGATCGCCTCCGCCGCGCCCAGGACATCCTGGAAATGAAGATCGGCATCGAGAACGCCTCCTACTACGTCGCTCCCCCCGGGGCGGAGATGAGCGAAACCGAATTCATCTCGGCCATCGTTGCCGAAGCCGACTGCCTGCTCCATCTCGACGTGAACAATATTTACGTCAATAGCCGCAACTTCGGTTTCGACCCGCTGGAATTCATGACGGCCCTGCCCCTGGAGAAGACCTGCTACATCCATGTGGCCGGGCACTACACCGAGCCCGACGGACTGCTGGTGGACACCCACGGCGCCGAGGTGATCGACCCGGTGTGGGGTCTCCTGGAAGAAGCCTACCGCCGTACCGGCCCGGTGCCCACCTGCCTGGAGCGGGATACCAACATCCCGGAACTGGAAGAACTGGTCGGGGAACTGCAGTTGATCTCGGGAATTCTCGATCGCCACCTCGACGCCCGGAAAGATGCCGCATGAACGCCGAACTCCTGCCCTTCCAGCAATTTCAGATCGCCTTCGGCCGCCGCATCCGCGATCCTAAGCGGGTAGCCCGCCCCAAGGGAGTGCCGGCGCGACGCATGGCGATCTATGAGGAATTGTTGTTCAACAACCTGACCGGCTTCCTCGACGCCTGCTTTCCCGTGGGTCGGGCGGTGCTGGGCGAAGTACGCTGGAGGCGACTCAACCGGGCCTTCTTTCGGGATTGGCGCAGTCCAACCCCCTGGTTTCGCGAAATTCCTCGGGAGTTCGTTCGCTATCTCCAGGAAGGGACGATCCGTCAGCCGCTACCGGCCTGGTTCGCCGAACTGGCTCACTACGAGTGGGCTGAGCTGACCATCGACATTTCCGACGCCCAGATTCCGGCTCACGATCCGGAAGGGGATCTCATCGCCAATCGCGCCGTCCTCAACCCGGCGCTCCTGAGCCTCGCCTACGCCTGGCCGGTCAATCGTATCGGCCCCGCCTACCGGCCGCGCAAGCCCCAGGCCACCTATCTCCTGGTTTATCGCGCTGCGACCGGCAAGGTGGCTTTCGCCGCCAGCAATCCGGTGACTGCGCGACTGCTGGCCCTGATCGCCGAAGGGTTCAGTGGGCGGGACGCTTGCCTCGCAATCGCCGACGAACTCAAGCACCCCGATCCGGAAAAGCTCGTTGCCCATGGCCGAGCTCTCCTTGAAGAATTGAGGCGCTTGGGCGTCATCCTAGGAGCGAAACCATGAAAACCCTCGTCGGAAAGGGTCTCGATACCCTGGATCTCGTTGGCCTCTGGGTCGGCCTCCTGAGCTTGCGCATCCTGCTGGGCTGGGATTTCTACGAATCCGGGCTGGAGAAGTTTCATGGCGAAAACTGGTTCGCCGACATCCAGGATCGTTTTCCGTTCCCCTTCAGTATGGTGCCGCCGGAAATCAGCTGGCAGATCTCCACCTGGTTCGAGTTGATTGGCGGCGTCGCCCTGGTATTGGGAATTGCGACGCGCTTCTTCTCGATCTCGCTGGTCGTGCTAACCGTCGTCGCCATTGCCAGCGTCCATTGGCCGGACTCCTGGAACAGCCTGAGCGAGCTCTATCAGGGCTATGGCTTCACCGACAAGGGGTTCGGCAATTTCAAGCTGCCGGTTTTCTTTCTGGGGATGTTCGTACCCCTGATCCTGCTCGGGCCGGGTCGCTTCAGCATAGACCACTGGCTGCGGAAGCGCTTCTATGCATCCCGGGAAGATGAGTGAATCTGCTGCGCTATTTCCAAGCCTTGAGCCAGGGCCGGATGGTTCTGTGGTGCTATCTGATCTGGTATTTGACGACAGTCGCATTCCGCTTCGACCCGACCCCTGCCATCTGGCTTAATTCGCTTGGAATCAGCGCGTTGATCGGGTTTGCCCTGATCCTGAGCGTTGGTGGCCCGGGGGGAACGCGTCCGGCCGGTTGGCAGAAATTCCGCCTCTTTCTCATGCCCTTCTGCGTTTCCAGCTTTTCCGCCTTGATCAAGGGTCATGGCTATTGGCTGATCTTTCCGCCCGACGTCTTTGAGTTGCTTTTCGGGGTTGGCCTGTGCGCGGTTTTCGTCGCTTTCGTGCTGGCCCTGCGCTCCCTTCGGACTAGGCCCGGTGCACTTGGCAATCTCGCTCGTTGAGGGGCTGGCGCACTAGCGGAGAAGGACGGTGGTGGGTGTGGCCCCACATCGGGATTCGTCGCGCAAGCCTATACCGGTCAGTCCCCGGGCAAGGGCCGCCTTGATCAACCACGCGAGGCGCTCGGCCGCCTCCTTGGGCTGAAGGCCTTGCGGGCGGATGTTGGAAACGCAATTGCGTTGGGCGTCGATGCAGCCGACCCGGGGGCTATGGGTCAAGTATGCGCCCAGGCTATCCGGCGCGGTCAGCCCCGGTCGCTCGCCCAGCAGAATCAGACCGAGGGTGGCGCCGAGCAGGGCTCCGATTTCGTCACCCAGGGCAACCCGACCCTGCTCAGCGAGAACCGTTGGCCCGATGCTCAGGCCCTCCAGCCGTGGCAGCAGCGAGGTGAGGAGCGTCAGGGCGTGGCGCTCGACCGCGATTGCCGATAGGCCATCGGCAATGATGACCACCAGGTCATAGCTTGCCGCGTGCGTACGCAAAATGGGCAGGCTGTCTGCGGCAAGCCGCCGGCCGAGATCGGGGCGCTGAAGATAGACCTGGCGGTCGGCGCAGCGACTGCGAACCTGAAGTACCGGTGCGTGGCCGACGTTCGCCAAGCGGGACGCGAACTGCGCGAAATCGAGCGGTGTGTGGACAGCATCCCGCGCCAGGGCTCGCGCCACGTCGAAGGCCAGGACGGCCTCGGTCGGGAGACTGTCGCCGACGCGGCCCAGGGCGACACGGGCGGGCGTCAGCGTCGCCAGTTCATGCCAAGGGTAGCGCCGGAGCAATCCGCTCATGACTGGCCACCGGCTACTGTCGCCAGCAAGGGGTGGTCTGCGGCGACCGGGAGCAGGCGACCTTGATCGTCGGCGATCCCGATTTCCATGAGCCACTGCTCGAATTCCGGTGCGCGGCGCAAGCCTAGAATCTGGCGCAGGAACAGGGGGTCGTGGAAGGAAGTGCTCTGGTAATTGAGCATGATGTCGTCGGCGCCGGGGACCCCCATGATGAAATTGACGCCGGCGCTCCCCAGGAGGACCAGGAGGTTATCGACGTCATCGTGATCCGCTTCGGCGTGATTGGTGTAGCAGATGTCGCAGCCCATGGGCAGGCCCAGCAGCTTCCCGCAAAAATGATCTTCCAAGCCGGCGCGGATGATCTCCTTGCCGTCGAAAAGGTACTCCGGTCCGATGAAGCCGACCACGGTATTGACGAGCAGGGGCGAGAAATTCCGCGCGACCGCGTAGGCCCGGGCCTCGCAGGTCTGCTGGTCGACGCCATGGTGGGAATTGGCGGATAGGGCGCTGCCCTGCCCGGTTTCGAAGTACATGACGTTCCGGCCGACCGTTCCTCGGTTCAACGCCTGGGCGGCATCACGCGCTTCGGCCAGCAGGGCGAGATTGATACCGAATCCCAGGTTGGCCGCTTCGGTACCGGCGATGGACTGAAAGACGAGGTCCACGGGCAGACCGGATTCCATCGCTCGCAGTTGATGGGTGACATGGGTCAGGATGCAAGACTGGGTTGGAATGGCGAAGCGAGTGATCAGCTCGTCCAGCATGTGCCAGAGCGATGCCATGGCTGCAAGGTCGTCCGAGGCGGGATTGATACCGATGACTGCATCGCCCGCGCCATACAGCAGGCCGTCGAGAATGGCCGCGGCGATTCCGCGGGGGTCATCGGTCGGGTGATTCGGCTGCAGGCGTACCGCCAGCCGCCCGGGCAGTCCGATGGTGTCGCGAAAGGCCGTGGTGACGTGGCATTTGCGCGCTGCGGCGATCAAGTCCTGATTCCGCATGAGCTTGCTGACGGCAGCTGCCATTTCCGGAGTGATGCCGGGTGCGGCGGCGGCGAGCGCTGTGGCGTCCGTGTCGGTCTCCAGCAGCCAGTCGCGGAATTCCCCGACCGTCAGCGAGGCGAGCGGGGCGAAGGCATGGGGGTCATGGCTATCGACGATGAGCCGGGTGACCTCGTCGCTTTCGTAGGGGACCACCGCATCCTCCAGAAAACGCCTTAGCGGCAGGTCGGCGAGGGCCAAGCGTGCGGCCATGCGTTCTCCGGCCGTCGCTGCCGCAATTCCCGCCAGACGGTCTCCGGAACGCTCAGGACTGGCCTTGGCCAGCAGTTCCCGAAGATCTGCAAAGCGATGGGTTACGCCTCCGACTTTGGCGCTGAACGACATGACGGGCTCCTGCGATCCGAGGCCGATGACGAGCCCATTTTAGCTGGCCTGGGAGCCTTCGGAGCAGCTGTTCAGCCGACCGGCTGGCGGCGGCGAAGGAGAAATCGCCCGGGATCGACGGCCGCCACCAGGTCGGATTCCAGGGGCAGGGGGTCACCTGCCATCAGGCTGGCGATCAGTTCGGCCATCAATGCCGACCACACGATGCCGCGGGCACCGTATCCCTGGAGACAGAATGCTCCGGGGAGCCGGGGCACATCGATCAGCCGGGTCGTCTCCCGGCCGGCTGCGAAATCGGGGATCGCGCCGACTATGGGCAGCCGATCCGGAGATACGGGGCGAAAGCCTACCCGGCCGCCGAGTTCGGCGGGGTCGAGTCCGGCGGCGTAGCCCGGCAACATCAGTTCCAACCGGGCAAGGTTGTCGGCATGGTCGCCGACCCGTTCGCCGGGCTCGTCGTCCGAGAGGGTATAGCTCGCCCCCGCCAACTGGACGCCGTCCACTGCCGGGGTGGCATAACCGAGGCGGCAGACGACCACCTCCAGGGGCGACCTGGTTCCGGCAGGTAAATGGGTCACCTGACCGCGAGCCCGATGCTGCGGGAGGTGGGTGAGGAGGTCTAGTCTGGTCGCCGCAGCCCCTGCCGCGATCACCAGAAAAGGGGCGGCGGCGACCCGAGTGCCGTCTGCGCCGAATGCGCGCCACTCGCCGTCTGCCCGTTCCAGGCGCGCAACGGCGCATCCGAAGCGCGTCGCGATGCGTTCCGGAAAAGCCGCCAGAGCTGCACCGCACAGGGATGGGGGTTGCACCCAGCCGCCCCCCGGAAACCACCAGCCGCCTGTGTCGGCGGGCCAAGCGAGTTTGGCGGACGCCTCTTCACGGTCGAGAAACTGAAGGTATTCGCCGGGCGGATGCAAAGTTTCGACGGTACGTCGCTGAATGGTCTCGTGGGAGGCATCCCGGGCAAGGTGCATGACCCCGCACGGTGACCAGCGCACGGCCCCGCCGAGATCGTCGATCAGCGCCCGAGTCGCCAAGTAGCCTGCGCGGGTGAGCCGGGCAAGCCGATTGTCGTCCACGCTGGGTAGAGGGCGCAGGACGCCGGCGAGATTGCCCGAGGCTCCCAACCCGGGGGCGCCGTTCTCATCGAGGACGGTCACCTGCCAGCCGCGGCGCGCAAGCCCATGGGCGGCAGTCGCGCCGGCCAGCCCGGCGCCGAGGACCAGGGCGCGGCGATCAGATGGGGTTTGTCTCTTGGCGGGTTTGCGCGAGCGGTAACGGCCGACCAGCATATGCCGCTTGGCGGCGAAACCCGGGCGCTTTTCCAGGTCGAATTCTGCGGCGGCGAGGGCGTCGCGGACGGCGCCGCTGACGGACCAGCTCGCCAGGGTCGCGCCCGGGGCGGCAAGGCGGGCCAGGGTGCGGCAGAGGAGGGGAGACCACAGTTCCGGGTTCTTGGCCGGCGAAAAGCCGTCCAGGTAAAAGGCATCCACGGCGGCATCGATCTTGCGCAAAACCTCGACGGCGTCGCCGAAGACCAGGGTCAGGATCACCCGCCCGCCGGCCAGGTTGAGGCGATGAAAGCCGGGCACCAGGGGCGGCCAGCGTTCGCGCAGCGCTTCGGCCAGGGGGGCGAATTCCGGCCAGGTGGCCTGGGCAGTGCGCAGGTCCTCGGCACTGAAAGGGTGCTTCTCGGCGGAGACAAAATGCAAGCGCTGGCAGCGCTGAGGGTCCGCCTGCCAGGCTGCCCAAGTGGCGAGAAAGTTGAGTCCCAGGCCAAAGCCGGTTTCCAGGATGACGAAACGCTCTTGCCCCTGCCAGCGGGTGGGGAGGTCGTTCCCGCCGAGAAAGACATGGCGCGCCTGCTGCGGGCCACCGGCGGCGGAATGATACACATCGCCGTAGGCGGCGGAGAATGGGGTGCCGTCCGGCCCGATTTCGAGTCGGGCGGGTTCGAGCCTGACTTGCGTCACCCTGGTCCGGTCTGCCGCCGGCGATTCGAAGACTCCAGAGCCACGGGCATGTCAGTGGAGGAGGGTCTTGCCGGCCCCGGCATCTTGGGTCGGACGGGGACTCCCGTAAGACAGATCGAGGTCCCAGCCGGCGGTATCGGCTCCGGCGCGCAACATGGCGCACAGGGCCTGGAGGCGGTGGGCGTCGAGCGCCAGGGTAAAACTGCGCTCCCGGGGCTCGCGCAGGGTGATCTTGCAGCGTCCGGGGCCCGCCGGTTCCAGCTTGGCCTCGCTGGGAAGCAGGGGCGTCGAGCCGAGGGGAAGCACGGGATCTTCGTTGCGATAGGGTTCGCCGAAGCTGCCGGGCTCTTCTCCCGAAACGTTCCCCGGGACAGGCTTGAGATGGTCCAGCAGCAGCGCCATCAGGAGGGGCCAAAGTTCCCTGAGGAAGCGCCGGGTGAGGAAGACCCTGATTTCCTCCCGGGTATCGGTCGCGATGCGCAGCAGGAGACGATCCTGGACCGGGTCGGCGGCAGCCTGAATTTGCCGGATCTTCATCAGGCGCGACCTTTCCGTTGGCCAGACGCGGCGGGAATCATTCCGGCCGCATCTGGGGAAAGAGAATCACGTCGCGAATCGCAGGGGCGTTGGTGAGCAGCATGACCAGGCGATCGATGCCGATTCCACAACCGCCGGTGGGGGGGAGACCGTACTCCAGAGCGCGGATGAAGTCGGCGTCGTAGTACATGGCCTCCTCGTCGCCGGCGTCCTTGGCCTGGGCCTGGGCGGCGAAGCGAGCGGCCTGGTCCTCGGCGTCGTTCAACTCGGAAAAGCCGTTGGCGATCTCGCGGCCGACGATGAAGAGCTCGAAGCGTTCGGTGATTTCCGGGTTGCTGTCGGAGGCGCGGGCCAGGGGCGACACTTCCACCGGGTAGTCGATGATGAAGGTGGGCTCCCAGGTCTGGGCCTCGGCGCAGGCTTCGAAGAGCTGCAGCTGCAGGCTGCCCAGGCCGCCGGGTTTGACCGGCTCGCCGAAGGCCTTGATCTTGGTCTTGAGGAATTCGGCGTCGGCCAGCTGGGCGTCGGTGAATTCCGGATGCTCCTTCTGGATGGCGCCCAGGATGGTCAGCCGGTGGAAGGGTTTGGAGAGGTCCAGCACGCGGCCTTGATAGTCGAAGATCTCCTTGCCGAGGGCCTCGCGGGCGGCGTGGCGCAGGAGACCTTCGGTGAAGTCCATCAGGCTCCGGTAGTCGGCGTAGGCCTCGTAGAACTCCATCATGGTGAATTCCGGGTTGTGGCGGGGGCTGAGGCCTTCGTTGCGGAAATTGCGGTTGATTTCGAACACTTTCTCGAAACCGCCCACCACCAGGCGCTTCAGGTACAGCTCGGGGGCGATGCGCAGGAACTGCTGCATGTCCAGGGCGTTATGGTGGGTGACGAAGGGCTTGGCCGAGGCGCCGCCCGGGATGGGGTGCATCATCGGCGTTTCCACTTCCAGGAAGCCGTGGCCGCTCATATAGTTGCGGATCGAGGCGACGATCGCGCTGCGAGCGCGGAAGGTGGCCCGGGTTTCCTCATTCATGATGAGATCTACGTAGCGCTGGCGGTACTTCATCTCCACGTCCGCGAGGCCGTGGAACTTGTCCGGCAGCGGCCGCAGGGACTTGGTCAGCAGGCGGAGTTCGGCGGCCTGGATGGTCAGTTCGCCGGTCTTGGTCTTCATCAGGGTCCCGACCACGCCGAGAATGTCGCCCAGGTCCCAGGTCTTGAAGGCGGCATAGGATTCCTCCCCCACCTTGTCCCGGGCCACGTAGATCTGGATACGGCCGGAGACGTCTTGGAGGGTGGCGAAGGAGGCCTTGCCCATCACCCGCTTCAGCATCATGCGACCGCCGACCTTGACCTCCACGGGCAGTCCTTCCAATTCCTCGGTCGTCTTGTCGCCGTATGCCTCCACCAGCCTGGCCGCCATGTTTTCGCGCTGGAAATCGTTGGGGAAGGCCTCGCCAGTTTTCCGCCACTCGGCGAGCTTGGCACGGCGCTCGGCGATGAGCTGATTCTCGTCCTGGTGGGGGGAAGGGCGTTGATCGTCGTTGGACATGGGTGGAATCCTTGAAATCTGAGGGGAGGCCGCAGGTGGCGTAAAGCTTCGAATTTTCCCCGAAATGGCTCCTTCGGGACAAGGCCGGCCGGACAATGGATCAGGCTGCGGCGCAGCGATTCTGGGATAATCGCACATTTGCGTACTGGCAACTCCATGACCATCCAGTGGTTCCCCGGGCACATGACCTCGGCTCGCAAGAAGGCGGCGGAAACGCTGGCCCACGCCGACGTGGTCGTCGAAGTGGTGGATGCCCGCCTGCCGGAAGCCAGCAGCAACCCGATGATTCATGAATTGCGCGCCTTTCGCCAGCGGCCTTGCCTGAAGCTCCTCAACAAGGCGGACCTCGCCGATCCCGCCGCCACCCGCGCTTGGCTCGACCATTACGGACGCCAGCCCGGCGTCAAGGCGGTGGCCATTTCCTGCAAGAAACCCGCCGACGTGGCCCGCGTTCCCGGTCTCGCCCAGCAATTGGCGCCCCACCGCAAAGATGCGGTCAAACCCTTGCGTCTGATGATCATGGGCATCCCCAACGTGGGCAAATCGACCCTGCTCAATGCCCTGGTGAAGAAGAAAGTCGCCGCGGTGGGAGACCAACCGGCGGTGACCAAGAGCCAGCAGCGCATCGACATCAGTTCGCGTCTCTGTATTTACGATACGCCGGGTCTGTTGTGGCCCAAGATCGAGCACGAAGCCGATGGCCTCAAGCTCGCCGCCAGCCACGCGGTGGGAATCAATGCCTACATCGACGAGGAAGTGGCCACCTGGCTCGCGGGCTTCCTCCTGGACCACTATCCTCAGTTGCTGGGGGTCAGGTACGGGTTCGACCCGGCGGCATTCGATGCCGCGGGAGTACTTGAGGCGGTGGCCAGGAAGCGCGGCTGTCTGGTCAAGGGTCGCGGTGGCGAACCGGATCGGGAAAAGGCTGCGGGTATTCTCATCACCGACTACCGCAATGGCGCCCTAGGCCGAATCAGCCTGGAGACGCCGGCCGGGCGGGAGGCGATGTTGGCGGCGGCCCAGGTTTTTTCTTCCATCGACCCATCGTAAGCGGAGGACTGGGGGACCTCTTCCAAGGTGGCGTGCTAGGGCCGATTATTTCCTGCGTCTGGGCGGGAAGGCGGGCGCTAATCCCTTTTTTCCGGTTTCTCGACCTTCTCGGGTTTCTCGACCTTCTCGGGTTTCTCGACCTTCTCGGGCTTCTCGACCTTCTCGGGTTTCTCGACCTTCTCGGGCTTCTCGACCTTCTCAGGTTTCTCGACCTTCTCAGGTTTCTCGACCTTCTCAGGTTTCTCGACCTTCTCGGGTGTCTCCGGCTTTTCGATTTTTTCGACGGTTCCGGATCGTTGGGGCTTGTCGCCCTTCTCTTGTTTTTCCGTGCCACCGCTCGCTTCCCCGCGGTCCGTCGTACTTGCTACCGCGCGATCGTCAGTTGCCGCCGCGGGGGCTTTTCCCCCCAGCGGTCCCTGGGCCTTTATTCCCGTCTGCCTGCTCGGCTCTCCTGAATTTCCTCCGGCGGGACCGAGGATGTCGATCCGGTCTGCCTCGATCCGGCGGTAACCGGTCAGCCGCCCATCTATGCGGACCCGGACGTTGTCGATCAACTGCCGGTCGCCTTCCACCCGGGTTCGCGGGCCGATTCGGGCATTGATGCCCGAGGCAGAGATCGATTGACCGTCCGGGCGGGTAGCGACGATGCCTTCGACCACGACTCGACGCGTGCTTTCGGAGAAGCGGAAGCTGGGGTCAGCAATCACCGTCTGGGCAGAAAGTTCATGCCCAGTCCAATGTCCCTTCGCGATGACGTCTCCGTTGGCCAGGCCTCCCGCCACGGGAATCTGGCCGACCGCCGCTCCCTTGGCATCTCGGACGACGTGTCCCGATACGGCTGCCTGGACAAGATCGGGGGCCGCCTGGATGCGGGTCCCGACGACGTTGCCGGCACCATCGCGCAATCCACTCACCTTGACCCGTTGACCGACCGCAAAGGATCCGGGCTGGCCGACGATGCGGGTGGCCGCTGACAGGTGGACAGGCTGCCCCATCACGGTGATGGTCTTTCCATTACCGGACACATGGGTGATCGGGCCGGCGAGCGCGTGCACGATGGCGATGTTACGGGCCACGGGGCCGCGAGGCGTACCGACGGCTTCGACCGAGATCACCTGACCGACGGCGAGCTGGGCGGGGGCGGCGGGGTCGCCATTTTCGGTCACTTTGACATGATCGTCGAAGTGAACCTCGAGACCGTTGATGCAGACCGAGGCGAAGCCGGTGATGGTGCCGAAGATGCCTATCGTCTCGCCGTTGGCCAGCGGCGCTCCGGTGCCGCCTATCCCACCCCGTGCCGGTGTGCCGGTACCGCCGATTCCTCCTCCCGCCGCCGGGTCCCCAGTTCCGCCGGTTCCCCCACCGGAACTTGGCGCTCCGGTGCCGCCTATCCCACCGGCGTCACTGCCGTGCGATGGGAGTTCGGGAATCTCGGGATCGATGCATACCGGGGCGGCGCGACCGAGGCTGCAGAGGGCGAGGAGCGTGGCGAAGGCGAGGGGGCGCAGCAGTCTCAACTGTCGTCCTCAAGGGTGGGTTTGCTGTAGAAATAGATGCCGCAGGTGAAACGCTCGCCGCGATCGCCGGGTTCAGGCGGCGCGGCAGCCTCGGCGTGGCGGTGAAGATCCTGGAGCAGGGCCATGCCCTGGTCAGCCACCAGGGCATGCAGCGCGACAACCGCCTCCTGCGTCATTTCCGTGTGATGGACGCTGCGCTCAAACCAGGCTGGGGAGTGGCCAATCACGTTGTCGGCAGCGGCGCTGGCGTGGTCGCCGAGGTTGTGGCCGAAGTAAGCCAGCTTCTCGTCCTCGCCATCGCGAGGGACGAAGGCGGCGGTGATCAGTACGACCTCATCCCGCTCGTTCATACGCACGATCCCCAGCCGCAGCCATTCGTCGAGCAGGGAGCGGGGGCGGATGTCTCGGCTGATGCCGCCGACCAGAGACTCGAACGACGCTTCCCCGGCGCGGGCCTGGCGGGGAAGGGCGCGCGGCTGTCCGCTGGAATCGAGGAAATCAGCGACCGTCGTCCACCGGGCGACCGCCTGGGCGCCAAAGGAAACCTTGGCCGGGAGTTCGCTCGGCGCCGCCGGCAGTTCGCGAAGACGGCGGACGTCCTTGCGATGGACGCCGGTCAACAAGCTGATACGGCTGTCGGTGGCTGATTTGCCCTCGAGGCGGAAATCGCGCCGCGCGACATCGATGTAGACCCGTTTGAGCAGTTCGACGGCCAGCGGCAAGGTGACTCCACGGGCCAGCATCAGGCGGGCCACCGGGGAAAGAATGCGGGCCAGTGCCGAAAGCAGCGAAGGGCTGGGTGTGGCGTCGGGCAAGGTGGCAACTGCGAGTTAATGAAAACAGGTCTCATTCTATCAGTGCGTGGGAAAAATTTACACGGAACGTTGACTGCATTAGTGGTTGCGAATATTCTAAACAAAAACGTGGGAAAAATTCCCGCGTTTTTTAAACCAACTCAAGGAGGCTTCCATGATTCATCGATTGATTCCCTGCCTGGTGCTTGCGGCGGCCGGATCCGGATCCGCGCTGGCGCAGGTGACTACCTATCCGCCTGCCGGCCGCCTGCTGGCGGCAAATTGTTTCCAGTGCCACGGCACCAATGGCCGGGCAGTCTCCGGATTCGAAAAACTCAGCGGCAAATCCGCAGCCGAGATCGCCAAGGAAATGACCGAAATGAAAGCCGAAGCGACGGCCCAGCCCGGCGAAAAGGGAATTATGGGGGTCCACGCCCTGGGCTATAACGACGCCCAGATCAAGGCGATCGCCAACTATTTCGCAAGCCAGCGCTGAGGGAGAAGCCATGACCATCGATCGCAGAAAATTCACGCTGGGCCTTGGCCTCAGCGCTCTCGCCGCGCCCATTTCCCGCGCCTTTGCCGACGGATTGCCCACCAGCCTGCTGGGTGCCAATCCGATTTGGATCCCTGCCAGCACCAACCCGGTTCCCGTTCCGACCAATCTCGGGATCAGCGGCCGGGTAGTGGTCATCGGAGGGGGTATGGGGGGCGCCACCGCGGCCAAGTATCTGCGGCTGTGGGGCGGCAGCGGGGTCAAGGTGACCTTGGTCGAGCGTGCGACAACCTATACCTCGAACATCATGAGCAATTTGGTGCTGAACGGCTCGCTGGCGATGAGCAGCCTCTCCTTCGGCTACGACCGCTTGCGCCGGAACTATGGCATCAGCGTGGTGACCGGCGAGGTGACAGGAATCGACCCGGTGGGCAAGCAGGTGATGCTGAAGAGCGGCACCCGCCTTCCCTACGATCGCCTGATCGTCGCTCCGGGAATTGAATTCGATGTGATTCCCGGCCTCGAATCGGCCGCTGCCCAGACCCTGGTTCCCCATGCCTGGAAGGCGGGACCTCAGACCACCGCCCTGCGCGACCGGATCAAGACCCTTCGACGGGGGGGCGTTTTCGTCATGAGCATCCCGGCCGCGCCGTATCGTTGCCCGCCTGGTCCCTACGAGCGGGCCTGCCTGGTGGCCGACTATCTCAAACGCAACAATCCCGGGGCCAAGGTCATCGTTCTCGACGCCAATCCGAAAATCGTCGCCGAGGCGGTTAATTTCGGCAACGCCTTCAACCTGACCTATGCCGGCATTGTCGATTACCGTCCGGGAGTCTCGATCCTGTCCATCGACGCCGCGGCGGGGACCGTGAATACCTCTGCCGGACCGGTCAAAGGCGATGTGATCAACGCCATTCCGCCGCAACGGGCGGGAGGCATCATCGCCACTGCCGGCCTCAACAATGTCGGCGGCCGTTGGGCAGGGGTCGACGTCCTCAGCTACGAATCGACCGCCGCCCGGGCGATCCACGTCATCGGCGATGCTGCGGCGACGACCCAGCCAAAGGCCGGGCATATTGCCAACCAGGAGGCCAAGGTCTGCGTCGACGCCATCCTTCGTGGATTCAAGGGGCTGCCCCCGGATGCCGCCCCGGTGACCAACTCGGCGTGCTTCTCGCCGATCACCGCAACCACCGCCTCCTGGCTGACGGCAATCCTGGCCTACGACCCGGCAACCGGGACGATGAAGAGCGTCACCGGCGCCGTCGAGGCTCCCGGGCCGAATGCGGAAAACTTCAATCAGATGAAGCAATGGTTCTCCAATCTGATGACCGAAAGCTTCGCTTGAGCGAGGGCGGCGCCAGGGGCCGCAGGCGAGGCTTCACGCTGCTGGAGATGCTGGTGGTCCTGGTGATCATCGGCCTCCTGGCGGGCTACGTGGCGCCGCGTTTCTTCGCCCAGGTGGGGCGCTCGGAGGTCAAGGTCGCCCGTGCCCAGATCGACGCCTTCGAAAAGGCGGTGGACCAGTTCCGCTTGGATACCGGTCATTTTCCCAGCGCCGATCAGGGACTCGCCGCCCTGGTCGCGCGACCTGCGGGCGAGCAGCGCTGGGCAGGGCCTTACCTCAAGAAGGCCCTGCCGGCCGATCCCTGGGGCAACGCCTATGTCTACCGCGTGCCGGGGGGTGATCTCGATTACGAAATCATGTCCTACGGTCGGGACGGCAGGCCTGGCGGGGGCGGTGAAGACGCCGACATCGCCAATCGTTGAACCATGCGCTACCTTGCCCGTGTCCTCGAAGCGGATGGTGCCCTCGGCGAACGCGCCGTCGATGCTGTCGATACCGCCGCCGCAAGACGCCAACTGACGGCGGACGGCGTCCAGGTGCTGAGCCTGCGGCCCAAACTGTTCAGCCGTGGAGCGCGCTTTCCCCTGGTGATTTTCTGCGATCAGTTGCTGACCCTCCTGCGGGCCGGGATTCCCCTTCGCGAAGCGCTGGCCACCCTGGCCGAAAATGAGGACAGACCAGCCGACCGGCAGGTCGTCGGCGAAGTCGCCCGGGGCTTGGGTGATGGACACTCGCTCTCGGCGGCCATGGAGCAGTGCGGCGGCGTCTTTCCCGAACTGCTGCTGGCCCTCGTGCGGGCATCCGAACGGACCGGTACGCTCGACGACGCCCTCGACCGCTATGCCGGTTTCCACCGCAAGGCGGACGACCTGCGGGCGCAGATCGTCGCCGCCGCGGCCTATCCCGCGCTGCTGGTCGGCATCGGCGGACTGGTGATCGTCTTCCTCCTCTTTCACGTCGTTCCCCGCTTTGCCCAGGTCTATGCCGATTTGCGCGGCCCGCTGCCGCTGGCGGCCCGCGGATTGCTGCTCTGGGGGAACTGGGTCCATGACCACGGATGGCTGACTCTGGGGGTTCTGGCCGCTGTCCTGGCGGGCCTTGCCGCGCTGCTGGCGCACCCGGCAACGGTACGCTGCCTGCGGCGCCAGACGCTGCGCCTGCCGCGGCTGGGAGAAACCCTCGAACGCATGGCGCAGGCCCGCCTCTATCGCAGTCTGAGCCTCCTGTTGCGGGCTGGGATTCCCGTGCCGGCCGCCCTCGGGCTGGCCGACGGGCTGGTCGGACCGGAGCGCCGACCAGCGGTGACGGCGGCCAGGGCCATGGTCATCGCCGGCGGTCGCCTGTCCCAAGCCCTTGCCGATCAGGGTCTGGTCACTCCCGTGGCACTGCGTCTGCTGCGGGCCGGGGAGATGTCCGGTCAACTGCCGGCGATGCTCGAACGGGCCGCCGATTTCCTCGACCGGGAGGCCACTCGCCGCACCGAGCTGCTCTCGCGCCTGCTCGGCCCTCTCCTCATGCTGGCGTTGGGGACGATCATCGGCCTCATCGTCGTCATGCTCTATCTACCCATCTTTCAATTGGCCGAGGGCCTCGGATGACCGTTGCCACCACCCTGCGCCGGACCGATGGCGGTTCCCTGACGGGAGTTCCCGATCTGTGCGGCCTGGCGCCGGCTGAACTCAGCCGTCGCACGGTTCTTCCCCTGCGCGGAATCGACGGGCGTCTCTGTGTGGCGCTTGGGGACATCAGGGACGAGCGGGCGCTTGCCTGGCTCGACGTGCGGCTGAGCGAACCCTACGACCTGGCCGAGGTGGTCTCCGAGGGTGTGTGGGAGGCGCTTTCCGCTCACGATGCCCTGGCCGGCGTCCTGCAGGACATCGGGACGGGCGGCGGCGAGAGAGACCCGGCGATCGAATTGACCTCGGCGAGCCTCGCCGAGGCGAGCAGTCCGGCGGTGCGGCTGGTGGCGTCGACCCTGGTGGACGCGTTGCGCGCCGGCGCCAGCGACATCCATTTCGAAGCGGTGACAGGCGGGCTGGCGATCAAGTTTCGCATCGACGGCGAACTGCTCGCAGTGGGGGGGTTCGACCACCGAGCTCTGGCGGAGCAGGTGGTGTCGCGGATCAAGGTGCTGGCCGAACTCGATATCGCCGAGAGCCGTACTCCCCAAGACGGTCGCTTCAAGGCCCGGATCGGGGGCCGGGAAATCGACTTCCGCGTTTCGGTAATGCCCAGCCTGCACGGCGAGGATGTCGTCCTGCGCATCCTGGACCGGGAGCGGCTGGCCCGTGGCGTGGCTACCCTGCGCCTGGAAAACCTCGGCTTCGATGGCCCGACCTGCGCCCGGCTGCGGCATCTGGCGTCTTTGCCCCACGGCATGCTCCTGCTGACTGGACCGACCGGCAGCGGCAAGACGACAAGTCTCTACGCCGCCCTGATGGAGGTGGTCGGCAGCCGGGAGAAGACCGTGACCATCGAGGACCCGGTGGAATACCAGTTACCCGGGGTGCTCCAGATACCGGTCAATGACCGCAAGGGATTGACCTTCGCCCGGGGGCTGCGCTCGATTCTCCGCCACGATCCGGACCGCATTATGGTCGGTGAAATCCGCGACAGCGAAACCGCAGAAATCGCCATCCAGGCCGCGCTGACCGGGCATCCAGTCCTTTCGACCGTCCATGCGAACGGCGTTTTCGACGTGGTGCAGCGATTCATCTCCATGGGCGTCGACGGCCACGGGCTGGTGTCGGCTATCAACGGCATCGCTGCCCAGCGCCTGCTGCGTCTCAATTGTCCCGAATGCGTGCGTCCCGCGCCTGCGCCTGCGGGATTCCCGCCGGGCGACTACCGGGAGGCGCCGGGCTGCGCAGCCTGTCGGGGTTCCGGATTCCGGGGCCGACAGGCGGTCGCCGAAATACTGGAATTTGACGACGCCCTACGGGAGGCCGTCGCCGAACGGGCGTCGCTGCGCCGCTTGAAGGCCCTTGCGGGAGAACGTGGCTGGCGAGGCCTTCGTGCCGCGGCCACCGACCTGGCCAGGTGTGGTGCGGTGGCTCCCGGAGAGGTGCTCCATGGCACGATGGCCTGCTGATCCCCTGCGTCTCGCCCTCGCCCCCGCCCCGACGGATCTCGGTCGCTGGCTGGCGGACCAGCCAGGAACCGGACTACGCATTGCGCTGACCGTTGCCGATGTCTGGATCCGCTACGTCGTGGCCGTCTGGCCCCGGGGCCTGTGGCGGCACAGCGAGCGCGAGAGCCTCGCTCGGCTCCGACTGCGGGACATCTACGGCAGGGAGGAGGGAGACTGGCCGCTCGCATGTTCGGGCTGGCGAGCCCGGCGCTCAGTAGTGGCGGCGGTCGATCCGGCGGTGCTTGCTGCGGTCAACGCCTGGGCGGTTGAGCGCGGTCATGTCGTGACCACTCTGCGCCCCGCCTGGGCCGACGCCGTCCAGCGGCGACGCCGATCCCTGACGGCAAGGACCGGGGCGCTTGCCCGTCTGGCCGATGGACGTCTGACCGTGGGTGTCTGGGATCCCATGGGCTGGTTGGCGGTACGCAGCCTGGTGGCCTCCCACGCCCTACCCGAGAGCGAAATCCGCCGCTGGATTGGCCAGCAGGCGGCGGCGGGAGTGTGCTACTGCCTGGGTTGGCGGTCCGCGACTCCGGAAGTGGGCGGCTGGCGCTTCGCAAACCTCGTGGAAGAACCATGAATCTCTTTGCCGGCCCGCCTGCCCTGGACCTCGATTTCGCACGGACTACCAGACCCGGCAGCCGTCTTGCCGGCTGGGCCTTGGCCGTCGGGGTCACGCTGATCGCGGTCATCGCCGCCAGCGACCTGCCCGATCCCGAATCCGAATTCGCCCATGCCGCACCCCCGCCCCGCCGGTCCTTGCCGTCGGCGCCCCCGCCGCCGCCGACGCTGGCGAGGGAGTCCCAGGCGATCGCAGAATCCGACAGCGTAATTCCTGCGCGCCCCCGTCCGGATTTCACCGTCGTCGGCGTGGTCGAGGGCGGTGACCGATTGCTGGCGATCATCGACCAGCGGGGAGAAACCGCTGTCCTCGCCGCGGGGCAGGCGCTGGCAGCGGGAGGCCGCGTCGAGTCTGTCACCGCCGGGGAAGTGGCGATCCGGCTCCCCAAGGGCGGCACCGTGCTGCGCTACCGAATCGGCGACACGCCATGAAACCCTACGCCCTTCGCCGCCTTTTCGCCTTTCTCGCCTGTGCCATCGTGGTTGCTGCCTGCAGCATCACGGGAGCACGGCGCGAACTGCCGCCCCAGGAAGCCTACGCCGATCCGGAGCAAGCCCTGCTCGACCTGCGGCAGGAGATGGCCCGTCGTCCGGAAGACGCCGCTCTGCGTTCTCGCTACTTCCGCCAGCGGGAACTGGCGATTGCAGGCTGGCTTCAGGAAGCCGAGGCGGCAATCCTGGCGGGGCGTCGCGAGGAAGCTTTGGACCGAATCGAGCGAGTCGGGCGTAACGATCCTGCCCATCCTCGCGGGGCGGCGTTGCGACAGGCGATCTTTCGCAGTGAGCGCCACGCGGCGATCCTCGCCGATGCCCGGAACAGGGAGAAGCGCGGAGAGACCATGGCCGCCCGCAGTCTGTACCGGGCCGTGCTGGCCGAGGATGCCTCGCGCAACGATGTCCGCTCCGAGCTCGACCGCCTCGATGCGGCGATTCCCGCCCAACCGGTTCTCGGAGAACGGTTTCGCAAGCCAATCAGCCTCAAGTTGCGCGATGCGCCGCTGGCCACCTTGCTGGTCGCTCTGTCCGGGGCTACCGGACTCAATTTCGTTCTCGATCGCGAAGTTCCCCAGGACTTGCGGGTGACCGTGGCGGTCAAAGACGCGGCAGTGGATGACGTCCTGCGCGTCGTCCTCCTCGCTAATCAGCTGGAAAAGCGAGTCGTCTCTCCGAGCACCGTCCTGGTTTATCCGAACACGCCCCAGAAGACCCGGGAGTACCAGCCTCTGGTGACCCGCAGCTTCCATCTCGCCAATGCCGACGCGCGTCAGCTCCAAGGACTGCTCAAGTCGGTGCTGAAATCCCGCGACTACTATATCGACGAACGCCTAAACGCCTTGGTGGTCAAGGACACGCCCGACGCCATCCGGCTGGCGGAACGCCTGATCGAGGGGCTGGATGTGGCGGAAGCCGAGGTGATGCTCGAAGTCGAAGTCCTCGAAGTGAGCCGCAACAAGCTCGCCGAATTGGGCTTGCGCTTTCCCGATCAGGCCGGCTTCGGACTGCTCCAGGGGGCGCCTCTGGCCAACGGCGGCACGGCTCCAGGCGGGACGCTCGCTCCGGGGTTCGCCGATCTACGGCGGATGGGCGCCCTCACTTGGTTCGCGCCCAACGCGCTGCTGCTCCTCAATCTGCGCAATGACGACAACGCCGGCAACCTGTTGGCCAATCCCCGCATCCGGGTGAAGAACCGGGAAAAAGCCCGCATCCACATCGGCGAGAAGCTGCCGGTGTTTACCACCACGTCCACCGCCAACGTCGGCGTTTCTGCCTCGGTCAGCTATCTCGACGTGGGCCTCAAGCTCGACGTGGAACCCACGGTCCATACCGATTCCGAGGTGGGCATCAAGGTGGGGCTGGAAGTGTCGTCGGTGGTGCGCGAGGTTCTTGGGCCGCAACAATCCCTCGCCTACCAGATCGGTACGCGCAGTACGGCCACCCAGCTCCGTCTCCAGAACGGCGAAACCCAGATTCTCGCTGGGCTCATTTCCGACGAGGAACGTAAGAGCGTCAACAAGATTCCCGGGCTCGGCGATTTGCCGCTCCTCGGCCGGCTCTTCTCCAACCAGCGCGAGACCGGCACCAAGACCGAGATCATCCTGCTGATCACGCCACGCATCATCCGTCCGCCTGTCCGCCCTGCGGCCGACGCTCTCGAGCTGGCTGCCGGCACCGAAGGGCAGGTTGGGCTGGGGGATCCGATCGCGCTGCGCGGAAGCACCCCCGGCGGAGTCCGCATGAGCAGCATCGGCGGTTCCGGCTTCCCGCCCGCGATCGCTCAGGATTCCACCGCAGGGGCTGCGCCTGCGGCGGCCGCCAGCGGAGTTGCGCTGCGAGGCCCCCAGGCGGTGGCCATGGGCGAGGAATTTCTGGTGGAAGTCGAGCTGTCCGGCGGCGGCGAACTGCGTCAGGCGAGCGCCTTCCTGGTCTTCGATCCCGGCCGTATGGAGGCCGTCGCTCCGCTCGCCGTGGCACCCGGCCGCATTCCGGTGACGCTCACCGCCCCCGCGGGGGGTGGGGCCGTTGCACGCTTGCGGCTGCGCGCTGTCGGCGGCAGCGGTACGGCGACCTTGCACCTGGACGACGTGGGCGTGACCGATCAGGGCGGGACGCCGCAGGCGGTCAGTCCGACCGCCGAGCTTAAGATCCAGGTGGGCGCATGACTGCGCGGCAGCGTGGCTTCACGCTGGTCGAGATGGCGGTTGTGATTGCCATCGTCGCCATCCTGGCCACTTCCCTCGTTCCCCTGGGGGCGATGACTCGCCAACGGGCGGAGGAGGACGAACTGCGTCATGCCCTGCGGCAAATCCGGGACGCCCTCGACCGCTATCGGCGGGCCGGCGAGGAAGGGGTCATCGAGCGCAAGATCGACGGGAGTGGCTATCCCCCCAATCTGCGGGTTCTGGTCGAGGGAGTCCCCGACGGGCGCAGTGCCGACGGCCGGCGGCTCTATTTCCTGCGCCGCATTCCCCGGGATCCTACCTTTCCCGACCGGGGCGTCGCGCCCGAGGCCACCTGGGGCTTGCGTTCCTACGCCAGTCCGCCCGACGCCCCCGCGCCGGGAAGTGATGTCTTCGACGTCCATTCCCTCAGCTCCGGAATCGGACTCAACGGAGTGCCCTATCGTGACTGGTAGCCGACGGGGATTCACCCTGGTCGAACTGCTGGTGGTGATGGCCATCATCGCCACCCTGCTGAGCATCGTCACCCCGCGTTATTTCGGCCATCTCGACCGAGCCCGGGACGCCGCCCTGCGGCAGACTCTGGCGGTGACCCGCGACGCCATCGACAAATTCCAGGGCGACCAGGGCCGTCTGCCCGATTCCCTGGAAGAGCTGGTGGAACGAAACTATCTGCGCCGCCTGCCTCGCGATCCGGTCACCGACAGTACCGCGACCTGGATCATCGTCCAAGCCCCCGCGGGAGGTGCCCCGGGGCGGGTCTACGATCTGCGCAGTGGAGCGCCGGGCAAGGCGAACGATGGGAGTCTCTATGGCCAATGGTAAGGGGCAGGACGGTTATGGACTGGTGTTCCTGATCTTTCTGATTGCCGCAGCCGGCCTGGCGATGGCCGGCCTGGGGGAAGTGTGGAGCCGCACTGCCCAGCGCCAGAAGCGGGAGGAACTGGATTTCATCGGACGCCAATTCGTGCTGGCTATCGAAAGCTACCGCAGTCAATCGCCCGATGGCAGTCCGCCGCTGCCACAGCGGCTGGAAGACTTGCTGACCGATACCCGCAGCGGGCCGACCCGGCGTCACCTGCGCCGCCTCTTCGCCGATCCCTATAGTGGCCGGGCAGAGTGGGGCTTGATAGTTACCGAACGGGGAATTGCCGGCGTATATAGCCTGGCGCCCGAGGCGGCGGATCCAGGAAACGGCCGGCCGCAGCGATTTGTGGCGAGTGGGGTCGAATAGACGCAACGGTTCGGTATAATATCGTTTCCTAATATTGTGCCGGCCCGCGGAGAGCGCAAATCGTTCTGACCGTCGGCGTTCTCGTCCTCTTTACCCGCCATGAAATCAGCTTCCCAATCTTTTGCGCTTGCCGCGGTGCTCTGGCTTTCCTTCGCGAGCGCGGGCGCCCAGACCACGGTCAGCGTCAATCTCGATTATGCCGAAGGCAAGTACGGCGAGCGTACGAAATCCACGAGTTGGACCATGCCGCTGATCGTCAAGCAGCAGATCGGCGATTTCGGATTCAAGCTCAATCTGCCCTATATCCGGGCGACCGGCACCGCGGCCTCCGGCGGCGACCGCTTCGCGTCTTCCCGGCAAACTCAGGAAGGGTTTGGCGATCTGGTCGCTACGGCCACGTGGGGACTCCTGGACGACGAAGGCGCGCAATTTGCCGTCGATCTGGGCGCCAAGGCCAAGCTCGCCGTGGCCGACAAGCGCCAGGATCTGCTGACCACCGGCCGCAATGACTATTCCTTGCTGGCGGACGTTCTGCGCAACTTCGGCAACCTGACCGGTTTTGTCACCCTGGGGCGGACCTGGAAGGGAGACCCTGCAGGAATCAATTACCGCAATCCCTGGTTCGGGACCATCGGGCTCAGCCGCAAACTCCAGCCCGACCTGAGCCTAGGGGCGATGGTCGACTATCGGCAAAAGCTGACTCCCAGGGGTGATCCCATCAACGAGATGACCCTCTTCGTCGAGCGCAAATTTTCCAGTCAGCTCAAAGTCCAGGGCTACCTCGTGCGCGGATTTTCCGATTCCAGTCCGGATATCGGCGCAGGGATCACGGTCTCGGCGCGCTTTTGATCGAGCCTTCCTGCGCGAAGTGGATTTTGGCTGGCGCTAAGCCGGGTCTTATTGTGCCCGGACTGGGTTCCGCCAGCGTTGTGCCGGCGGCGACCAGCTCGCTACACCCTGAGCAGCGCCATCTTCAGGGGCGGCTGGCCGTCCGGGCTGGGGAAATCGGCTTCCGGACCTATCCACTCGAATTCGCGGATCGGCCGTCCGATCTTTCCGGCGCAGCGCCGGAGCTGGTCGGCCCAGTCGTCGCGATCCACCTCTGCCGCATTGTTGCAACAGATCAGAGTGCCCCCCTCCGTGGTGCATAACAGGGCGAGCTTCATCAGGGCGGCGTAATCGCGGACGACGTCCACGACACCGAAGAGGCTCTTGGCGTAGCGGGGTGGGTCGAGGAAGACGAGGTCGAAGCGGTGCGGGTCAAGCTTGGGAAAAGCCGGCATGCGTTTGCCTCGCACCCTGTCCGGCTGCCCGATGCCGGCCAATTGGCGCAGGGCGGCGAAGGCGTCGCTCTGCACGAAGCGCAGGCGGATCGGCAAGTCGTTTGCCCGGGCATTGTGCTTGCCGACCTTGAGGGCGGATTCGGCGAAATCCACATTGACCACGTGGCGGGCTCCGCCCCGGGCGGCGGCGATGCCGACGCCGCAGGTGTAGGCGAAGAGGTTGAGTACCGATTTGCCCGCCGCCTCGGCCATCACCCGGCGCCGGCCCGCCCGGAGGTCGAGGAAGAGCCAGGGATCCTGGCCGCCGTGGCGGGCCTGGACGGCGTACCTTGCACCCATTTCGGTGAATTCCCGCAACTGCTCGGCCTGGGCCTGGACGGCAGGCGACAGCGCATTGGCGATGCGCGAATTGGCGCCGCTGCGATCGTTGTAGATCGCGGTGAGTCCCGGCAGCGCTGCGCCATAGAAGGTTTCGAGCGCGGCCAGTTCCGCCTCGTCCAGGGGGCGGTGGAAGCTCTGGACGAGGAGGAGGTCGCCGTAACGATCGACGGTCAAGCCCGGTACTCCCTCGGCGCTGCCGTGGAAAAGGCGGTAGGCGTTGGTGCCCTCAGCCTCCAGGCGGGGGATCAATTCAGCCCGGTGGTCGAGGGCGGCGGCCAGGCATTCGGCGAGGGCTGGGGATTCGGGGATGACCATGGTGGCTCCGGGAAGCGATTGCAGCGATCTTCCCTGGGGTTGCCGCCGGTCGGCAGACATTTGCCGAGGGGTGGGATTCTACCGGAGCGGAGGATTCAACGCTGGCGATCGATCTCCGACCAGAGTAGCCAATGCCCGCAAGCGGAGCGGGCGCGCCGTTCGCTCCCGTCCCAGGGACCGCCGCAACAGCGGCCCACCTGGGTTTCGCTGGCGACCTTCACCGTTCCGGGGGCAACGCCGACCTCGCGAGGGCCGCTCCACCGTTCGCAGGAGGCGCACCGGCGGGCGCTGGTCGACTGTTCGACGGGCAAGCGGGATCAGCAGCTCTGATTGGCGCGGCAGGAAGCGAGAGTTGGAGCCGCCGGAGCGGTCGGGCGGCCCTCCTCGATCCACGACCGGATGCCGCCCTTGACGTTGTACACCTTGGCATAGCCGGCTTCCTGGGAGAGGTAGCGACTTACCACCTTGGTGCGGTTACCGCTGCGGCAGATCACGGCCACCGGCTGCCCGGCTTTGGCGTAGGCCTGGGCTTTGGCAAGCCAGGCCGGGGGATCGGCCTTGCCGTTTTCGTCGAAATACGTGAGGAGGCGGCTGCCGGGGACGATGCCGGTTTCTTCCCACTCGGAAGCGGTCCGTACGTCGATGACCGGGACGCCGGCAGCCATCAGGCGCGCCAGCTCGCGGTTGTCGATGTCGATGATTTCGGCCCGGGCGGCAGTGGCCACCAGGAGGAGGACGAGCAGGCGAAGGCAGGCATTCATGGCTTTCTCCGAAGAGAGGGGGCAGAGGAGATTTGACAGCTGGCAGGCAGCGAAATTCTCACCAGGAAACGAAGGACAGACCGGCGTTGCTTGACCTTCCTCCCATGTACAGGCGGCAGAAAGCTCTCAATAGCCTCCGGCCCCCCGTTGCTGACGCATCATTTTCTGGACTTCCGGGTCATTCATCATGCGCTGCATGTCCTGCATATTCATCTTGCCGCCGGGCATGCCCGGCATCATCACGTCGCCGGGCTTCTGCCCGGGTTTGCAGGGACCGAGCCAGCGGGCTTCCTGAACCATTTTCATTTCGCTCATGCCGTGCATGGGCGGGTTGTACCGGATCTTCATGTCGCTGCGGTAGCCGCTGTTGAAGTCCCCGGTCATGACCGCATCGGTCGTGGCGGTGGTCTTTTCCATGCGGCAGACCGAGTGCAGGATGACCTTGCCGCCGGCCCCCTGGCTGACCTCCATGACCGGGCAGTCGGGCTTCTGGCGGCTCCCCTCGTCCCGCATCAGGTTGTCGCTCGCCTGATCCACGCACATCTGCATGGGGCCCTGGGAAGGCATGCCTTCCATCTGGGTCTTCATTTCCCACAGGCCGGACTTGCGGCGGGGTAGGTCGGCTGCCGCCACCGCTGCGCTAGCGGCGGCGAGGACGAGGCATACGGCAAGGCGGGTATAGGGCATGGCGGCTCCGGCAAGGATCAGGGATTCCTCATGCTAGCCGGCTTTGGGGAATTCGTCAGCACCCTGGATAATCGCTCTTTTTTCCGGGGTTCCCATGGCCCTCAAGGCAACCATCTTCAAGGCCGAGTTGCAGATTTCCGACCTCGACCGCCATTACTACCAGACCCACAGCCTCACTCTGGCTCGCCATCCCTCCGAGACCGACGAGCGGATGATGGTGCGCTTGCTGGCCTTTGCACTGCACGCGAGCGACGACCTTGCCTTCGGCCGCGGTCTGTCCGCCGAGGATGAGGCCGACCTCCTGGAGACGGCTCCCGATGGGCGGCTGCTCACCTGGATCGATGTCGGACTGCCCGACGAGCGTGCCGTCCGCAAAGCCTGTCACCGGGCGGAAAGGGTCGTCGTCCTGACTTACGGCGGCAAGGCCGTCGACATCTGGTGGCAACAGAACCAGGGGCCACTGTCCGCCCATGCCAACTTGACCGTGCTGCGCCTGCCTGCGGACCAGAGCACCGCCCTGGCAGGCCTCGCCGACCGCAGCATGCGCCTGCAATGCACGGTACAGGAAGGCGTGGTTTGGTTGGGGGACGAGGAGCGCAGCCTCGAGTTGCGGCCTGATCGCTTGCTCGGCTAGCCATCCGCCTTGGCGCCTACGCTCAGGGCGAGGGAAATCTCGCGGCAGCCCAGTCGTGCTGGCCCCACCCAGCCCGAGCCCGCTGCCCGACGGATCCGCCGAGAGCGGGGCCCGGAGGCAGCGTCATGATTGGCTGCAGAGACTTTCGATCCATGGATAGCGGCGTTTATCGCCCTTCTCGATCAGAATCTTGCGAAGTTTCGGCGTCAGGAGGCCTTGACCAAACATTTGCGGAAATCCGAAGGCGCCCACGTCATTGAATTCGAGAAGGCGGGGCCCTTGGTCGGTCAGCGCCACATCCCAATGCTGGAGTCGCACCAGGGGAAAAATGGTGGCCGAGGCGAGGCACAGCGCTTTGGCGACCGACCAGTCGGGAAGTTGAAATCCTTGAATGGGAACGCCCGTTTCGGGGCTATGGGTGAATTCCTGCGGCGCCAGGCCGTTGATTGCGGCCCCTACGATCCCGCTCTCCACCTCGACCGGAGCCGCCAGATGCCCGGATTCGCGATCGATCCATAGGTCGCTGACACGGGCATGACGCGCAATTCGCCAGAAGGCTGAAACAATTTCCGGCCCAGTTTCATCTTGGGCGACGATGACTCGGATCCCTGAGATCGTCGAGTTTCCGGTGAGCGCCACAATATCGTCATGGGGGTGCATAACGGCCTGAAAAAGGTAGCCCATTTCGCGCTTGAAGTAGGGGCCGCTCGGTGCCAGGATGACTTGCCTGACGAAATCCTCGACGCGCATCGGTTTGTCGCCCAGAAATTCAAGCGTGTCGTCCGCCGCATGGTAGCTGGAGATATGAAAGCAACCGACGCTCTGCTGGCTAAAGCAGGGTTTGGCGAAGATCGGCCATTGCTTGTTGGCGCGCAACCAGTTTTCCAACTGATCAGAATGGGTCAGCAAGGTGCCGGAAGCTTGCTCTTGAGGGACGAGACAAGGCCGGAAGCTGGCGAGAACGCGGGGAGCGGGGATGCCAAACCTGTCCGCGTAGAGATGAAAGGTAAATTTGTCCCAGCCGGGAAGGACGGCGGCACGAACGTTGACGGCATAGGCGAGTTCCTCTTGCACACGCCAGCCGAGATAGCTCTGCGACAGCGAACGGTCGCCCGGGTCGAGTCTGTGCAGGCGATAGGTGTAGTAGTCCGTAATGCCCAAGGTGGGATTGCGGAACTTATGGCGTGCAATTTCGGAGAGTTGGCGCAGGATGCCTTTCCCTTCAGTCCGCGAAATCTCCGCGGCTGAGCACCAGAAGGAATCTAATTTTTCTGAAAATCGCATGGATATCCTTGAGGGATGGAAGCCGATTCACCCGTTGGCGCCCCGAAACGGGCGCCAGTTTGAGAAACGCGTCATTCTATCGGCGGGAGCGTCATTCCGGTTGATTCCGGGGCGCCCAGACAAGCCCGGGGGATTTGACGGCCAAGAGTTGCCTCTGTGATCGTCGGAAAACTTTACAGAATCGTGCTGCTCGTGCCGGAACTAAATGGATTAATCAATAATAAACATAAGCTTGTTAAAGATGGCATCATCTGTGCTTAAGCGTCAGTGCTGGACCTGAAATCTTTATTCTCTGGAGGCATTATGAGCATTCTCGGCACCGTTCCCCGTGGTACCGTTCCCCGTGGCACCGTTCCTCGTGGCACCGTTCCCCGCTAAGCCTTAAGCCGTAGCGCTTTTCGTCTGCGGGACCTGCGTCAGCAGGGACGCGCGAAGACGCAAAATAGCCGAAGGGCGGAAGCAGGTCATCCTGCTTCCGCCCTTCGCTTATTTGATCGCCGCTTAGCGTGATCGCACCGTCCGGGGCAGGATATGTCCCCGCTAAGCGACCCACCAGTAGCGGACGATGTGGAAGAAGACGGGGGCGGAGAAGCTGATCGAATCGACGCGGTCGAGCATGCCGCCGTGACCTTCGATGAGGGTGCCCCAGTCCTTGACGCCGCGATCGCGTTTGATGGCGGAGAGGACGAAGCCGCCAAAGAAACCCATGATATTGATGGCGAGGGCAACCAGGGCGGCCTGCCAGGGAAGGAAAGGTGTCATCCACCAGAGGGCGGCGCCGACGGCGGTGGAGGTGAGGACGCCGCCGATCAGGCCTTCGACGGTCTTGGAAGGGGAGATGTTGGCGGACAGCTTGTGGCGGCCGCAGAGCTTGCCCCAGACGTACTGACAGACGTCGCTGGCCTGCACGGTGAGGATGAGAAAGACCACCAGCAGGGCGTTCCTGCCCTCAAAACCGGCGATGGGCAAGGTGAGCAGGGCGGGAACGTGGGAGAGGCAATAGACGCAGATCATCAGTCCCCACTGGACCTTGGCCGCCCGCTCGAGGAAGCGGGTGGTGTCCTCGCCGAGGGCGGCGGCCATGGGCAGCAGCAGGAAGGCGTAGACGGGGATCAGGATGGAGAAGAGACCGTACCAGTCGATGGCCACCAGCACATATTGCAGTGGCAGAAAGACGAAGAAACTCCATACCAGCGCGTGGTGATCGCCCCGTCGCGTGTGGGTGAGCGAAATGAATTCCCGCAAGGACTGCAGCGAGATGAAGGCGAAGAGGGCGATGATGCCGGCTCGCCCGATCCAGAAGGCCAGTGCCAGGCAGGCGATCATGATCCACCAGGCCTTGATGCGGGCCTCCAGATTGTCCTGGGTGGCGGTGGGGGTGCCGGGCGCGAGGCGGCGGCGCAGCAGGATGGCGATGCCGCTGGCCAGACCGAGGACGGCAAAGACGCCGGCGAAGACGTAGAACAGGGTTTCCTGGGCGCTCATGGATTCAGTCGGCAGGTGGGGCGAGGGCAATCATGGCATTCCTGCAGCGGGCGAGGAAGGCTTCCTTCTCTTCGCCAGGAACGATAGTCAGGGGTTGCCCGAAGGTCAGGGTACAGAGCAGCGGTACCGGAATCAGGGCGCCCTTGGGCATCACCCGGCCAAGATTCTCGATCCAGACTGGAATGAACTCGACTTCCGGCTTGCAACGGGCCAAGTGGTAGATGCCGCTCTTGAACGGGAGGAGCGGGCTGTCGCCCAGATTGCGGGTGCCTTCTGGGAAGAGGATGAGTGAGTCGCCGCCGGCCAGGGACTCGGCCATCAAGTCCACGGGGTTGGGGCCGCCGTCCTGGCTGCCTCGGGTGCGGTCCACCAGAACGGCGCGGAAGACGTCATTGACGATGAAGCGGCGGGCTGCGTCCTTGAGCCAGTAGTCGGCCCCGGCGACCGGACGGGTTCGGCGGCGCAACTCCGGCGGCAGGGAGGCCCAGACGAGGATGAAATCGATGTGGCTGTTGTGATTGGCGAAATAGACCCGCAAACGATCCTCCGGGGCGCAGCCGCGCCAGAGGGCACGAACCCCGGTGATCAGGCGGGCGAGGCCACCGATCAAGGCGCCTACTCCGCGGGCGAGCAGGCTCATCGCTTCAGTTTCCGGCTGCGGCGAGGCCGCTCCGGATGCGATTGACGATATTCAGGGCGATCAGCAGGGTTGCGCCGGGCAGGGCCCAGAACGCCCACTCCGGCAGTGCGCCGGTCAGTCCCAGCCAAAGGCCGAGGCCGCCAAACAGCACGGCGCGGTCGCTCTTGCCCATGGGGCCATCGTACTGGCGCGGTGCGCCGATCAAGGGGCCGAGGGCTCCGGTCATTTCGGACAGGGCGGCAATGAAGATGACGGCACCCACGCTCCCCCAGCCGAAGGGAGTCACGGCGACGAAAGGGAGATAGAGGGCGGCGTCGGAGACGACGTCGGTCAGCTCGTTGAGGTAGGCACCGAGGGCCGATTTCTGGCCGAATTCCCTTGCCAGCATGCCGTCCACCGCATTCAAGGCCATGCGCAGGAACATCCACAGCGGAAGGAGCAGAAACAGAACCGGCTCGGGTTTAAGGAAGAGCAGGATTCCGAGGACCAGGGAAATGGTCATGGCCAGCAAGGTGACGGCGTTGGCCGTGACCCCCGCTTGCGCCAGCCCCGCAACGCCAGGCCGCAGCAGTGCCTGGAACCGGGGTTTGAGCTGGTAGACGGAAATCATGGTGGATTGGGGGCGGCGGGGTCGGCCAGGATTATGGCATGGCCGTCCCGACGCAGCCCACTACTGGCCGAAAAGCTTGCCCAAGCTCTTGCCTATGCCCTGGCTGGCGCTGCTGACCCCCTTGGCTACCGATTCCAGACTCACTCCCAGGGTCTCCGCCATGGAGGCGCCCACGCGGGTCATGAAGGCTTCGTTGAGTGAGAACTTGGGATCGTCGAGGCGGCCGTCGAGGACGAACTTGACCGTGATGCGCCCGCTTTTGTCCTTGAGCATCCCGATGACCGCGGACCGCGGCATGCCCATGAAGGTGGCCGAAGCCCCCTTGCCGGCGGCGAGTTCCAGGTTGGCGACCGAGAGGACGCCGGGTGCGTGGAGGCGGTTCTTCTTGACCCCGGCCTTGAGGTCGAGGTCCAGGCTCCCCTGGCGGACGCCGGTTTCGGAAGCCTTGATGAGGTAAGGCTGAAGGCCCACCAGATCGACGCCCTTCAAGTGGGTCTCGATGTCCGAATCCTTGCTGGCGACCTCGATCCAGCCTGCGACGGAAAAGCTGCCGTCGTGCTGGACGCCCTTGACCGTCCCGCGCAGATCCAGGGAAGTCTGGCCGGTGAGTTCCGGTAGCCGCAGGGCGCCGACCCGGGCCTGTAGCCCTTCCAGACGGACTTTATGGGGGGGTTTGGCGACCGAAGCGTCATAGAGCTCAAGCGCCGAATCCTTGAGTTCGACGGCGTCGACGCGCACGGCGATGTCCGGCGCACCGCCGGCCCCGGCCCCTTTCGGTTCGGCCGACTTTTCCAGCATGCCGGGCAGTAGGCGGAGTTTCCCGTCGCGGGTGCGATAGACCGAGAGAAAAGCCTGATCTACGGTAATGCGATTGACGCGCACCTCGCGCTCTGAAAAAAGAGCGGCGAAATCGGGAACCACGACGATGCGGGCCGCCCGCAAGGCATCGCCGGTCGGCCAATCCTTGGGGCCCGGAACCCGGACTCCGACCACTTCCACCGCGGTCCAGCCCAGGCGGATATCCGCGACTTCGCTCTCCGGGCCGAGGGCTTCGCGTATCTTGTCCCGCAGCGCTCCGGCTGCGTAATGGAGTCCTGCCGTAGCTCCGATGCCAAGCAGAACGACGATCACGGCGAGAGCGATGAGCAGGCGGCGCATGGAGGACAGGAGTTGGAAATCAGGGCTTAGGATTTAGGGAAAAGCGCAGGCTGTCAAGCAGGGTCGGGAAATGGGCGACGCAAGTATGATTTCCAGCGGTGTGCTAGGAGAAACCCCCGGATGGCGGCGCCTGCCGCGCCCGCGAGCGCCTATTTCCTGAATCCCAGGTCCTGCACCTGGAGCTTTACGCCCTTACGCACTTTGCCCATGACATGCATTTCGCAGCGCTTGCAGTCGAAGCGCAAGGTGAGCTTGTCGTCGCCGTTCATCAGGATCAGGGGGTCGGGGCGAAGCCCCTTCACTTCCTTGGGGCACATGTTGAAGCTATAGCGCAGGCAGTGCTTGGTGATCATGAGGGAGACCACACCCTTCTCCCGGCCGGCTTCATAGGCGTCGTCGATGAGCTCGACTCCGTGGCGGGCGTAGAATTCGCGCGCCTTGGCGTTGAGGACGTTGCCGAGATAGCTCAGGTGATCCTGGGGGAAAATCGCCGGCGGTTCGATGGGGGCGGCCCGGGGGGGGCGGATGTGGGCGGCGGCGCGGGCTTCCTCGAGTTTGGCGATGGCGTCGCGGCGTAAGGCATTGACGACGCCCGCGGGAAGGAATCGCGGTTCCCGCAGGACGAGATCGATGGCGGTAGCGGCAAAGGCGGTGCTGCCCAACTTGCCCAGATGTTCGCGCAGGTTGGCGTCGGCTTTGGCGGCGTCCCGGGCCGAATCCTGCGGGTGGGCGATGGCAGCCACGGCGGAGATGCCGTCCTCGTCCTCGGCAGTCAGACAATAGCCGTCGGCGGTTTCTGCGAGGGTCAAACGGATGCCGATGCGGCGTTCGGCGGATTTCCTTTCCAGTAAACGCTCGAAGGCCTGGTCCCGGTTGCGATACACCGCCATGCCGACGGTCAGCCCCTCGGGCATGGCCAGGGGATGCAGGCGACGGCCTTCCACCCGGCTGATGCGCAAGCCTGCGAGCTCCTGGTCAGCGTCGTAGTAGGAGATTCCATCGCCGTTGTGGAGCGGCAGGTCGGCATCCACTTCGAACCAGCGCTCGGCGACCCGGGTGATCTGCCCCAGCGGCTCGCCGACGAACTTGGGGGAGTCGAAGGCGCCGATGTCGGCCTGGCGGGAATTGACGAAATAGTCGGTGGCACCCCGGTTGAAGGTCTTTTCCGGCTGGGGTTCGAAGGTGTAGGTGCAGGTACCGGAGGAGGCTCGACGGTAGCGGGAATCGGCAGCGATGATGCGGTCGAGGAGCTGGCGATAATGGGCCGTGATGTTCTTGACGTAAGCCAGGTCCTTGAGTCGACCCTCGATCTTGAACGAACCGATCCCGGCGTCGGCCAGGGCAGCCAGATTTGCGCTCTGGTCGTTGTCCTTCATCGAAAGCAGGTGTTTGCTCTCGGCTATGACTTCGCCCGCCGCATCGGTCAGGGTATAGGGCAGCCGGCAAGCCTGGGAGCAGTCGCCCCGGTTGGCGCTGCGCCCGCTGTGCGCGTGGCTGATGTAACACTGACCGCTGTAGCTCACGCACAGGGCGCCATGGACGAAAAACTCCAGGGTCGCCGGAGTTGCCTCTGCGACGGCGCGGATCTCCGTCAGCGCAAGCTCCCGGGCCAGCACGATTTGCGAAAATCCGACTTCGCCAAGGAAGCGGGCCTTGGCGGGTGAGCGGATGTCGGTCTGGGTGCTGGCGTGCAGTTGGATGGGGGGCAGGTCGAGTTCCAGGAGGCCCATGTCTTGCAGAATGAGGGCGTCGGCACCGGCATCCCACAGTTGCCAGGCGAGGCGGCGGGCAGGTTCGAGTTCGTCGTCCCGCAGGATAGTGTTGATGGCGACCAGGACGCGTGCGTGGTAGCGGTGGGCATGGTTCGCCAGGCGGGCGATGTCGGCGACCGCATTGCCGGCGCCGGAACGGGCGCCGAAGGCCGGTCCGCCGATATAGACGGCGTCGGCGCCGTGGTCTATGGCGGCGATGCCGAAGTCGGCATTACGGGCCGGTGCCAGGAGTTCGAGGGGGCGAATTGCGGGTTGGAGCATCGTTTTTTCCTTCGGGAGCCGAATTTTAGCGCTTCCGGCGCAGTCAGGTGGGGAGCTTGACCTGGAACAAGGTTTGGGGGACCTGAAGGGGTATGCTCAAATAGAGAAAGAGGTTCGGTTGCCGCCACGACGGTAAGAGATTGCCCTGCAGTACGGACCCAAGTTGCGGAGAGTGTGCTTCATGGCCCAGAACCCCAGTCAATTGCACTGTCCCGCTGGCGAAGCGGGCGCCGTCCTCTCGTGCTTCCGCCTCTTCGAGGCGGCTCCCGCCGGATTTGTTCTGTTGAACGACCAGGGCGCCATTCTCGCGGCAAACCCGGCGGCGGAAGCCATCCTGGGGCGCACCGCGAGCGAACTCAAGGGGATGAACGTGAACGATCCCCGGTGGCGGGCGCTACGTCCGGATGGGACCGACTTTCCGCCCGAAGAATTTCCCGTGATGCGTGCCCTGGCTTCGGGAGAGCCTGTTCGCGAAGCCTTGCTCGGCTGCTTCAGTCCCGGCCACGGAGACTTCCGCTGGCTGCGCATCCATGCGGTTCCGGTGTTTCGCCCCGGCAGTGATCGGCCTGCCCAGGTCTATGCCCTGTTTGACGACGTGACCGAAGCGCGGCGCGCTGCGCTCAGGGACCATTGGCGTAGCCGCGCCTTGGAGGCGGTAGCACGGGGAGCTCTCCTGAAAGACATTCTTGAAATCATCGTCCGCGGTGTCGAGAGTGAGGATGAGTCCGTCGTCTGTACGGTGTTGCTGGTCGATAGCAGTGGAGCCAAATTAACTACCGGAGCTGCTCCCGGACTTCCGGAAGCCTACAACCTTGGGGTCGATGGATTGCCCATCGCGATCGGTTCAGGCTCCTGCGGGTCGGCGGCGGCTTCCGGCGAGCGGGTCGTCGTCGACGATATCGAGACGCATCCCTACTGGACCGGATATCGCGAGCTGGCCCGTAGCGCGGGATTGCGTTCTTGTTGGTCGGAGCCGATTCGATCGTCCCAAGGGCGGGTGCTGGGGACCTTCGCCCTCTACCATCGCCAGCCGTCTGTTCCGACTGCGGACGACATCGAGTGTATCGAAGGAGCCGCAAATCTTGCCGCAGTCGCCATCGAGCACGGCAATGCCCTGGCAGACCTTGAGCGGCAGGCCCGTACCGATTACCTCACGGGTCTCGACAACCGACGCTGCTTCATCGAAAAAGCGGAGGTGGAACTTGCTCGTGCCGAACGATACGGGGGGGAAATGTCGCTGCTCATGCTGGACGTCGATCGTTTCAAGGACGTCAACGACAGCTACGGCCATAAGGTGGGTGACCGGGTCCTGCAGTCCCTCTCCGCGACTTGTCGCGCAGTCCTGCGGGAGGTGGATGTGATCGGCCGCCTCGGGGGAGAGGAATTCGGTATCCTGCTTCCGGAAACTCCGGGCCGTCAGGCCCTAGAGGTGGCCGAGCGCCTGCGGGAGGCCGTCGCCGCAACTGCTGTGAATTTGGCGGATGGGCGTGCGGTGAATTATACGGTCTCGATCGGCGTGACCACCCTGGACCGCCAGCACGCCGACCTCGACACCTTGTTCGGCCAAGCCGACCATGTCCTCTATGCAGCCAAGGATGCCGGCCGCAACCGGGTGGTAGTCCACGCCAGCGTGTGGCACGACGGCGGGTCGAACCCGCCTCAGTAGAGGAATCGCGGGGCCAGCGATTCCAGACCGCATTCCCGCAAGAGCCACTCGGCCCGTTGGCGGGAGCTGGCTTTGCGGCCGCCGGTCCGGCTGGCGATGATGAGTTCGTTCTTGAGCGAGTGCTCCCAGCCCACCAGTTCGGTGACGTTCACTTTGTAGCCATGGCTTTCGAGCAGCAGGCAGCGCAGCACGTTGGTGAGATGGCTCCCGATTTCGCGGGTGTGGAGGGGGTGGCGCCAGAGTTCCGCCAGGGGAGACGCTCCCAGGGCGACCGCTTTGCGCTGCCGCAGGGTAGCCGCCACTTCCGCCTGGCAGCAGGGCACCAGGACGATGTGGCTGACCTTGCGGTCCAGGGCGAACCGGATCGCGTCGTCGGTGGCGGTATTGCAGGCGTGCAACGCCGTGACGAGATCGACCTGGGCGGGAAGCAGCGGCGATCCGATGGCGTCGTCCACAGAAACGGCCGCGAAGGCCATGCGTTCGAACCCAAGGCGGGCCGCGAGGGCGACCGATCGCTCCACCAGTTCGGCACGGGTCTCCACGCCGAAGATCGTTCCGCATTGGCGGGGCTTGCAGAAAAGATCGTAAAGGATGAATCCGAGGTAGGACTTGCCGGCCCCGTGGTCCACCAGGACTGGATCGTGTTGCTGGGCGACCTCGGCGAGGAGCGGTTCGATGAACTGATAGAGGTGATAGACCTGCTTGAGCTTGCGCCGGGAATCCTGGTTGAGCCGGCCGTCCCGGGTCAGGATGTGCAGTTCCTTGAGAAGCTCTGCCGATTGGCCTGGACGGACGTCCGGAGGAAGTTCGGCGGGGTCATTGATCATCGTGGTCACGGCGGAGGCGTCGGGGCGCGAATTATCTCACGCTGCCCAATGTGGTCCCATGTCAACCGACCCGCGACGAGAGGCGTTAATCGCTCCAGGTGACGCAATAACAGTCACCAAAAATTGAAGAGAGGCTAATGAACATGGGCAGACTGAGTAACGAATCCTTCGAGGCTTTCCTGCAATCCCTCAAGCAGGCCGGCATCGTGATCACGAATGAGGAAGAACTTCGGGAACGCCTTGCTGAGGCACAACGCTGGCGTTATGCCTTCACGACCTTGGCGTCCAACGGTCGCCAGATCGGGATCAGCTTCGAGGAAACCTGCGCCGGTTGCGACGAAGCCGAAATCCGCCGCGCCTTCGACGCATTCGAATTTCCGGCCCGTGCCCAGGCCGCTTTTGCGGCTAGCCTCAAGACCCATCACTGAGCGTATGCCATCGACGGAAAAGCCCGCAATTGCGGGCTTTTATATTGGCCGGGGCTCTCAGGATCGCCGCCGCCCCAGAGCCATCGCCAACAGGCCCAAGCTGGCTAGGAGCAATGAGCCGGGCTCAGGAGTTTCCCTGACGCGGTCCAAGCCGTCATCGGTGCTGAAGGTGGTCCAGAACGTCGCACCCGGTGCCATGAACTGGGCTTCCTGCGCACCGTCGCAACAGTCCTCGAGGCCATAGGTTTCGATGACGTGGTTGCCCGCCGACAAGAATAGGCTGGCGGTCAGAAGCTCCCCAGTATTGCCGAAGTCGCCTGCCCACCAGAGATTGTCGCTATTGAAATCGACCGCATTGCCGTCGATGAATAAGGCTCCGCCGAAGCCATAGTCGGGTCCGATGCGGAAAGACCAGATTCCGGCAAGAGGCGCGGTGACACCGAACTGGGCGCTGATGTCGAAGGCAATCCCCTGGACCACGCCGGAACCACAAGTCCCCTGGTTCGAAAGTCCTGCCCAGGCGCCCGGGGTGCTATCGCAGAACCCGGAAGTCGGCGATGCGGCGGTGAGCGGCTCGATCAGGTCCCGGTAATCCGTGGCGCTCGCTTGAGGCAGTGCGCCGGATGAACGGGTCTGGAAACTGATGGTGCTGGCGTGGGCGGCGCCAAGGCTCAGGGCGAGGGCGCTTGCGACAGCAATGCGGGTAGTGAGGTACTTCATAGGGTCTCCCGGGAAAGCGATTCAACTCGATGGAATAAGAGGGGTTGCCATGGGAATAAGCAATATTCGTTCCGAATAGCATTATTCACATGGATACATGGGCCTATGCCTGCAATCCCTATCGTCCAATGGCGATCTGTCAATTTCTCCGACACGATCCGCCGCCCGCTCAGCGGGCGATGGGTTTGTAGCGAATGCGCTTAGGCTTGGCGCCGTCCTCACCCAAACGCTTCTTCTTGTCGTCTTCGTACTCCTGGTAGTTGCCGGCGAAGAAAGTCCATTGGGATTCGCCTTCCGCCGCCAGGATGTGGGTGCAGATGCGGTCCAGGAACCAGCGATCGTGGGAAATGACCAGGGCGCAGCCGGGAAATTCGAGCAGGGCATCTTCCAGTGCGCGCAGGGTTTCCACGTCGAGGTCGTTGGACGGTTCGTCCAGTAGCAGGACATTGCCGCCCGCCATCAGGGTTTTGGCCAGGTGCAGGCGGCCGCGTTCGCCGCCGGAAAGGTTGCCGACGTTCTTGCCCTGGTCGGCACCCTTGAAGTTGAAGCGGCCGATATAGGCCCGGCTGGGCATTTCGAATTTGCCGATCTGGAGGATGTCGCGGCCCTCCGCCAATTCCTCGAAAACGGTCTTGTTGCCGTCCAGGCAGTCCCGGGACTGGTCTACATAGGCCATCTTGACGGTTGGGCCAACGACCACCTCGCCGGAATCGGGCTGCTGCTGGCCGGTGATCATCTTGAACAGGGTCGATTTGCCGGCGCCGTTGGGGCCGATGATGCCGACGATCGCGCCCGGCGGCAGGGCGAAGGAGACCTTGTCCATCAGCAGCTTGTCGCCGAAGGCCTTGGACACGCCGTTGAATTCGATGACCTTGTCGCCCAGGCGTTCGCCCACCGGAATGAAGATTTCCTGGGTTTCGTTGCGCTTCTGGTATTCGTGGCTCGACATTTCTTCGAAACGGGCGATGCGCGCCTTGCTCTTGGCCTGACGCGCCTTCGGGTTGCTGCGCACCCACTCCAGCTCCTGCTTCATCGCCTTCATATGGGCGTCGATCTGCTTGTTTTCGGTTTCCAGGCGGGCTTCCTTCTGCTCCAGCCAGGACGAGTAGTTGCCTTTCCAGGGTATGCCGTGGCCGCGATCGAGTTCAAGGATCCATTCGGCCGCGTTGTCCAGGAAGTAGCGGTCGTGGGTGACGGCCACCACGGTGCCGGGGAAGCGGCAAAGGAACTGCTCCAGCCATTCGACGGATTCGGCGTCGAGGTGGTTGGTGGGTTCATCCAGGAGCAGCATGTCGGGTTTTGAGAGGAGCAGCTTGCAGAGGGCGACGCGGCGCTTCTCGCCGCCGGAAAGTTGCCCGATCGCTGCGTCCCACGGGGGCAGTCGCAGGGCGTCGGCGGCGATTTCCATCTGGTTCTCGGTGTCGGACCCGGCGGTGGCCAGAATGGCCTCCAGCCGGGCCTGTTCTTCGGCCAACCTATCGAAGTCGGCATCCGGCTCGGCATAGGCCGCATAGATCTCATCCAGTTTGGCCTGGGCCTCCATGACCTCGCCCATGCCGGATTCCACCTCCTGGCGCACGGTCTTTTCCGGGTCGAGTTGGGGTTCCTGGGGCAAGTAGCCGATCTTGATGTTGGGCAGGCGCTGGACTTCGCCGTCGAATTCCTGGTCTACCCCGGCCATGATCTTCAGCACCGTCGATTTGCCGGCGCCATTGAGGCCCAGCAAACCGATCTTGGCGCCGGGGAAGAAAGAAAGGGAAATATCCTTGATGATCTGCCGCTTGGGGGGGACGGTCTTGTTCACCCGCAGCATGGACATGACGTACTGGGCCATCGCTAATCTGCCAAAAAAAGAAAAGCAGCAGTGTACGTGGCGAACCCCGGCAAAAAAAGGGGGCGGCCGCCACGGGGGATGGTCAGCCGCCCCAGCCAGGGACGTCGTCAGCGCTCGTCAAACGCCGACGGCGGAGGAAAGCTCTCGTTGGCGCACTCGGACCAGGGGAGGACTGGGATCGGTGCGGGAAGCGGGTATTCGCGGTGCAGCAGTACGGCAGGAGCGTCGACCCGGGGGCAGTGGCGGCGGCTGCCTAAGGTGCTGAAGCCAAAGCGGCGCTGGTAGTAACGGGCGTGGCGGGGGTTGACCTCGGTGACCACGTCCGTCGCGCCCAGGGCCGTGCGGCCATAGGCCTGGGCCGCCCGGAAGAGGGCCGCCAGAAGGTCCGGCCGGCCATGATCGGGCTCGGCCGCCAGACGGGTGATTTCACACACGATCCGCTGCTGGCGCCGTAGGCCTTGCAGTTCTTCGCGGTAAAGGGAGTCGGCCATGAGTCCTTCCGGAGAATCTCGGCCGAGGGTGAGGGTCGCGAGCGCCTCGTTGGCAGCCCAGGCGACCAGAACGATGCGGTGTTCTGCATCCCCACCATGGCTGCGGTAGCCTCGCCAGGAGTACATGCGGCGCACCAGGGCGGCCGCCGCCCGCTTCTGGTCGGGCGAGGTGGCGGGGCCTATGCTGACGTTGCGCAGGGTCGACGGCGGATCGGTGACCAGAACCAGCCGGTTGGCGGGCGGCGTTCGGGTCGGCCCGAGGGCCTGGCGCAGAGGGATTCTGGCCACGGTCGAAGTCACCCGGCTGCGACGCGGGGAAGACCGCTGTCGATGCGTGGTTTCGCGGTCGTCGAGGCATCGCTCGAGAGGGCGCTGATCTCGCCGCACAGCTCGCCGCCTTCGTCGATCACGAGCTTGCCGTAGCGTATCTTGCCGGTCACACGACCGGTCGCATGGATGATCAGTTGGGAGCGGGCAGTGAGTTCGCCTTCGAATCGACCGTGAACTTCCGCCACGTCGATGCTGACCTTGCCGGCGAAGGAGCCGGCTTCCGCGATACGGACGACGCGGCTGTCCATCGTCGCCTCGACCCGGCCTTCTACCACCAGTGTGTCGCAATCCAGGATTTCGGCACCCTTGAGCTTGACGTCGGGGCCGACGATCAGTCTGGCCCCCATATCGTTCGCAGCGTTTCCCACAGAGACTTCCTTGATCGCGGGGGCTGGAACAGCCTCCACGGCGTTAGGCTCGGGCAGCGTGGCCTTCGCGGGTTCCGGGGTGGCCTCGACGGCTGGACGAACGTCGCGGCGGACGAGGGATTCGTTGCGACTCAATACGCTGGGTTTGCTGAACATGAACACTCCTTTGCTGCCAGTTGCGTGGCGCTACTCTTGCGAAAGTCATGCCAAGCGTGAAATTTCTCACGTAAACAGCATATTGCCGGAAGTGGGGAATGCGGCGACCCGTCTGCGGAGGCGAGGAGTGTCGGGCAATGGCGACAATTTTTTACCGCTAAAGCCCAATATCCACAATAATCAAGGGGATGGCATGTCGCCAGAGAGCGACTTGTGCGCTAACTATATGAATTGTATATGGATAATTGATACGCTCCGAGCGTGCTCGCAGGGTGCCGGGTTGCGCGGGGAGGGCTAAACTACACCCTTTTTCGGGAACGGCAGCGCCGCTTGATGAACCGCATTTCGTTCCGCCACTCGATGCTGGCGGGTTTTCTTCTGATTGCCCTGCTCTTGGGCGGCGCGGCGATTCGCAGTTGGCTGGTGGTCG
>Ga0268298_10000766_pt1 | contig 40190 bp, 24 predicted proteins | sample WWTPWeurt_MetaG_FD_194462 | JGI IMG/M metagenome (GOLD analysis project Ga0268298, IMG submission 194462) | Activated sludge microbial communities from WWTP in Nijmegen, Gelderland, Netherland - WWTP Weurt | ecosystem: Engineered > WWTP > Aerobic digester > Activated sludge | place...
TATATTTAATAGTATATCCTTTAGTTGCAAGTTCATTGTGAGAAGCTAACCTAGCAATAATATCAGAAGTATAACCCACATAAATTTTACTAAATTTTTCTGAAAATAAAACGTAAACAGTATACATTATTGGAAACAAAAAAAGCGATTCATTTCTGAATCGCTCACTAGTAGCGGGGGCCCGACTCGAACGGACGACCTTTGGGTTATGAGCCCAACGAGCTACCAACTGCTCCACCCCGCAATATATTTTAAGAACAAAATCTTCAATCACAAACAACTCGAACGGACGTCCGCCAGCTGGCGGATATGAGCCCAACGAGCTACCAAAGCTCCAACGTATTTACTATTTTAAGAACAAAATCTTCAATCACAAACAACTCGAACGGACGTCCGCCAGCTGGCGGATATGAGCCCAACGAGCTACCAACTGCTCCACCCCGCAATATATTTTAAGAACACAATCAAAATCTAACAACTCAGAACGGACGTCCGCCAACTGGCGGATATGAGCCCAACGAGCTACCCAAGCTCTATGCTGCACTTTTAATTGTATAAAGTTTTACATTTAAAACCCTAGCTATACACGTTTGGTGCTTAAATTTTGGGAGCGCAAATATATATTTTGTTTCTTTGTAAACAAAATAAAAATAAAAGTGGGCCATAAATCAGGGTTTGTAAATATTATCGGTTGTCCAAATGTTGGTAAATCAACCCTAATGAATGCCATGGTGGGTGAAAAAATATCGATTATCACCTCAAAAGCGCAAACTACCCGTCATCGTATTATGGGTATAGTGAGTGGCAACGATTTTCAAATTGTATATTCTGATACACCAGGGGTGTTAAATCCAAATTACAAACTACATGAAAGTATGATGAAGTTTGTAAGCTCCGCCATTTCAGATGCCGATATTATTTTATTCGTTACCGATATTTATGAAGATACTAAGCTCGACAGCGCAACCCTCGAAAAAATTAAGCATGCAACTGTCCCTGTTATCTTAGTTATCAATAAAGTGGACCTCTCCACACAAGAAAAACTAGAAGAAAAAACAAGCTACTGGAAAAGTGAAATTCCTAAAGCCGAAATAATTCCTATGTCGGCTTTGAGAGGTTTTAATGTAAAATATTTGTTTGATAGAATCATAACACTTTTACCGGAATCACCTGCCTATTACGATAAAGAACAGTTTACCGATAAACCCGAAAAGTTTTTTGTTTCGGAAATCATACGTGAAAAAATTCTGAAATTTTACTCCAAAGAAATACCCTATAGCGTAGAAGTTGTGGTTGATGCATTTAAAGATGAACCTACCATTTTAAAAATTCGTTCAGAAATAATGGTTGCTCGTGAATCACAAAAAGGTATTATCATCGGACATCAAGGAAAAGCACTTAAAAAAGTTGGTACCGAAGCGCGACATGATCTGGAAGAATTTTTTCAAAAAAAGGTATTCCTCGAATTGCATGTTAAAGTGAATAAAGATTGGAGAGACAGCGATATGCAACTAAAGAAGTTTGGCTATAATTTATAACTGTAACTATGTTTGATAGTAAAGAAATTATTACGGTAACCATGATTTTATTTGCTGTAATTGATGTAATCGGGTCAATTCCGGTACTGATTGATTTACGCAGTAAAATTGGTTTTATTCAAGCTGGTAAAGCTTCATTTGCGTCGCTGGCTATAATGCTGGTGTTTCTATTTGTTGGCGAAAAAATATTGGGTCTCATTGGGCTTGATATCAGTTCATTCGCAATTGCCGGCTCATTTGTGCTTTTCTTTATTGCTATTGAAATGATTTTAGGAATAACACTATATAAAGACAGCGTTCCGGCAACAGCATCTATAGTTCCTATTGCATTTCCCTTAATTGCCGGTGCCGGTACACTTACCACTCTTTTATCGCTGAAAGCTGAATACCATGATAGCAATATTATTGTGGCAATTTGCTTAAACATGTTGGTGGTTTATTTAGTCCTCAAAAACACTAAATACCTTGAAACCATTCTTGGTCCAGGTGGAATTAATATTGTACGCAAGGTATTTGGCGTTATACTATTAGCTATCGCGGTTAAACTATTTCGTACCAATGCCGGTATGTAATTTTGTTTTAATTACATTTAATCCTATTTTTAAATTATTAAACGTGAGTAGTCTACTCAAATTGCCTATTCTGTTTTACGAATTGTTTAACGCATTTAATCACTAAAATAATTAACTTAAATTCCCTTTTATGAAAAAACAAAACCTAATTTTATCGCTGGTCTTGGTATCTGGCATGTTGTTTGTAAACTCTTGTTCAACTCAAAAAAAAGCTGTTGTAGAAGAAGCTTGTGCTAGCCCTGCTCCAACTTATTCAGCCAATGTTAAATCAATAATTGAAAGCAATTGCTCAGTTAGTGGATGTCATTCAAAAGGTAAAGGCGACTTAAGAGTGTTCGAAAATTTAAAACGTGAAGCTGATGAAGGAGCAATTAAAAATTTGGTAGTTGTGAAAAAAAAGATGCCACCTAATAAACCACTAAGCGATAGCGATATCAAACTTATTGATTGCTGGTTGAAAGACGGGGGTAAAGAAAACTAAAATCTAAAACAAAAAAATGAAAAAATTAATTTTAACTATTAGCTGCGGAATCATCAGCTTAACCGGATTCTCACAAATTTATTTGGCCAACAATAAAGCTGCTCAAATTAAATTTTTTAGTACTACTCCGGTCGAAAACATTGATGCAACCAACGATGCGGTTACTTCAATTTTAAATACCACTACAGATTCGGTAGGGGTAAAAGTTCCAATTAATGCTTTTATTTTTCCAAAATCGTTGATGCAGGAGCACTTTAACGAAAACTACATGGAAAGTGCTAAATATCCTAACGCTAAATTCAGTGGTAAGATAAACGAAAAGGTAGACTACACTAAAAATGGTGAATACAAAGTTACTTGCACCGGAACCCTTACCATACATGGAGTTGCTCAACCAACAACCATTTCTGGCACATTAAAAATCAATGAAGGTAAAGTACATCTTGATTCAAAATTTGCTGTTAAATTAAAAGATTTCAAAATTGAGGTTCCTAAATTGGTTTTCCAAAATATTGCTGAATCAATTGATGTAACTATGACGGCTACCTATTCGCCTTATGTAAAAAAACAGTAAGCTATTTGTTCACATTTTACCTGTGAACAAAATTAATTAGGGCAAAGCGCTTTTGTACTTACTTTTGCAATAAAAATTGCGGTGAACAAAAGCGCTTTGCCATTTATTTCAACTCCACTTGACTCCAATCGCAATAAGAGTATCATATCGTATGATATTTCTGAATCGGAAGCTAGTAAATCAACTACCATTGATAGTTTATTACCCAAAAAATCGATTCCTAAATTAGAACTAAGTGTTCCTATAGGACCCGAACCGATTAAGGATTTTGTACCTACGCAGGTTAAAAAGGTAAAGGAAAAGAAAAAGGAGAAAATTGAACAACCATCTAGCGCAATTGCTGCAAAGGATTTACCGCTTACTAGTCCTTCCGCAATTCCCGAAAAACAACTAATACAACCAACCACACTTATAACCGACACTGTTTCACAAGTTAAGCAATTAGTGAAAGTTGTTCCTGTTAAGGTAAATAAAGTAGCACCGGCACATACATATATTCGTAGTTTATTTGAAAGCAACTTATTGCAAGTCCACCAAATTGAACCAAAGGTTAGAAATAAAGAGCACAACGACTGGGTAACAGGTATATTATTATTGGTAGTAGTGATAGGTTGTATTATAAACGTATCCTACCGTAGCAGGCTCAAGCAATTGTTTAATGCCTTTGCCAGTAACCGCTTTGTTCACCAAATGGTACGTGAAGAAAATGTAATGTTTCAGCGTATCAATATATTTTTATCGATGTTGTTTTTACTCATTACATCCTTGTTTATTTTTCAAATTGGCCGTTATTATAAATTACCCTTCGCTTCAAACAATGATTTTGTGAACTATGCCGTAATACTTTTTGCCTTGTTTGCTTTTTACTTCATTAAAATATCGACTGTTAATTTTTTAGGATTTTTACTAAAAATTGAACGGGAAATAAAGGAATATGTATTTGCTGTATTTCTTTACAACCATTTTATTGGGTTGGGACTTATTCCGGTAGTAGTGCTGCTTGCCTTTGTACCGACCATTCCCCAGAACATTGTTTTTATTTGCGCAGCGGCCTGTTTTTTAGCTTCTTTTTTGCTTCGAGCTATACGTAGTTATGGAAATGTTTCGGGAACTTCCCGCTTTTCTGTTTTCTATTTATTTTTATATCTTTGCGCCCTTGAAATTTTACCTTTAGTGGTAATAACGAAGTTGATTATTAACATTGTATAGTTCGCGGGTAGAAAATAAATAATGTCAAAGCAATTGAAGGAACCGAACAATTTGAAGGTTAAAAGCATTCTAGTTTCACAACCTAAACCGGAATCTGAAAAATCACCTTATTTTGACCTCGCCAAAAAGTGTAATATAAAGATTGATTTCAGGCCCTTTATACATGTTGAAGGAATTCCTGCAGCAGATTTTCGTAAAGACCGTATTAATATTTCAGAGCATACAGCTGTTATTTTAACTAGCAAAAATGCCGTAGATCATTTTTTCAGAATGTGTCAGGAAATGCGTGTTTCTATTCCGGATACATTAAAATATTTTTGCATATCTGAATCAACTGCCTATTATTTGCAGAAATATGTGGTGTACCGCAAGCGTAAAATTTTTCATGGCAAACAAACCTTTCTCGATTTGATTGATGTAATTAAAAAGCACAAAGAAGAAAAGTTTTTATTGCCTTGCTCCGATAAACACAAAGAAGAAGTTCCCGAAGTTTTGGATCAATTAAATATCAATTATACTAAGGCTATATTGTACAAAACCGTTTGTAGCGATTTGAGCGACTTGGCTGATGTAAATTACGATGTACTGGTATTTTTTAGTCCTTCAGGGATAAAATCCTTGTTTCAAAATTTTCCAAAGTTTAAACAAAACAAAACACGAATTGCAGCGTTTGGGCCAACTACCGCGAAAGCAGTAAAAGAGGCAGGTTTAAAATTGGATATTCATGCTCCTATGCCAGCCGCCCCTTCCATGACAATGGCACTTGAACAATACATTGTTAAAGCCAATAAAGGAAAGTAATCCTTCTTTTATTTTCAGTTTTTTGTAAACCACAACTACTAATTTCTATCTATACTGGATTAATTCGGTAATTGTATTAATTGAAATATTCGATGTAAAAAGTGGATGCTATTTAAGTATAGTATAAAAACAAAATAAAATGTGCTTTATAAATTAAATACACCTCTCTACACAATCAAATCCCTTATAGCTTCCTCACAATCCTTAAACTTAAACGCAAAACCTGCATCTTGAATTTTTTCGCACGATACTCGGCTTCCTTCTAACAGCAAAACAGCCATTTCACCCAGCATGATTTTTAAGACGAATGCTGGTACATTTGGTAAGAAATAGGGCTTACGTAAACATTTGGCTAATGTGGAAGTAAAGTACTTATTATTTATGTGTTGTGGCGCTACAGCATTATATGCACCTCGCATGTTATTGTCTTCAATTGCCTTTATATACATAGCACACAAATCGTGAATATGTATCCATGGAAAATATTGTTTGCCTGTACCAAAAGCAGCCGACAAACCAAATTTTGCAAACATCTTTAATTTTTCTAGGGCTCCCCCACCCTTAGCAAAGACAACACCTGCGCGTAATGCTACCGTTCGAATTTTTAATTCACTGAATTGGGCAACTGAATTTTCCCATTGAAGGCAAATACTTCCTAAAAAATCTTCAGCGGCGGTATCTGATTCATGATAAATTTTCTCGTTAGTATACGCTCCATAATAACCAGCACCCGATGAGGAAATAACAGCTGAAAGTTGATGCGTGCTTTTGTCAATTGCGCTATACAGTAATTGCATTGATTTTATTCGGCTATCCAGAATATTTTGCTTCTGAGCTGCAGTCCACCTTTTTTGTGCTATGTTGGCACCAGCTAAATGCACTATATAGTTCACTTTCTCAATTGCTCGTATATCAATATATCCACTAGTAATATTCCAGTAAAAAATAGTGATTCCGTCGCAAGCGGATTCATTACTTGAAAGTACTTTAATGTTATAACCTTTGACAAGTAATTGATGTTGCAGGTGCTTACCTACTAAGCCTGTACCGCCTGTAATTAGAATAGTTTTGCCGGGAGTCATTGATTACGATAGGAAATAGATTTCTCACTAAAGTTAGCAATAATTTGCAGGAGTATTTTAATTACTAAACAGAAAGGCTCACTTGGTAATATGCTCACTACCTATCGCAATAAAATAGTACTGCTTCTCTATACCAGTGTTGAAACCATTTTATTAAAAAGGCGGGAAAACCCGCCTTTTTAAAACTAAACCACCAATCAAACCCACCTTTACTAAACCAAAAACTTAAGCAATATCAATTAATCGAGATGGCTTTTCCTTCGCTTCTTCACGCTTAGGAATAGTAATGGTTAACAAACCATTTACATACTCGGCACTAATCATATCTTTATTTACTAACTGAGGCAAATTAAAGCTACGCGAAAAAGATTCAAAATTGAATTCTTTACGAGTATATCCATCTTTACTTTCTTCCATTTTGTTTTCTGTTTCAGACGATACAGTTAGCACAGAGTTTGTAACCTCCACCTTGAAATCCGATTTTTTCATTCCGGGAGCTGCTAATTCTAAAACAAAATTATCTTTTGTTTCCTTTACGTTTGCAGCCGGCAAGGTTAATTTTACATTTGAAAAATTGTAATCAAAAAAGTCTTTTCCCAAAAGTGTGTCAAAAAAAGTGGGAATTACGGGCATGTTGCTGTTTTTAAATTTTACTAGTGTCATTTTTTTATCCTCCTGATTTTTAGAATTTATTAATTTGTTTTTTAAGTCTATTGAAAACGTTTTCGCAAGAAATTTTTCAAATTAAATGCCAGTATAAAAAAAATGAATTATTGTCATTCGGAAACTGAAATTCAAGAAATATTGACTGAAAGTATTGATTTTAAAGGCCAATATGGCAGTTTCCAAAAAACAATTAGTAGTTTTTTATTCGTAAAAATTAAAATCTTTCACCAGTAGTTGCAAATTACTTTTACCCATCCATTCATTTTCACCTATAGTATAACACATATCGAATGGTTTTTTTTGTAATAACTGCGTATAGTATTCTCCTAAGCCAAATGCTATACAAGGAAAGGAAAGTTGTGTATTGCTTTGGATAGCATCTAACTTTAAATGATTGTTGCCAACCACCTTTGCATATCCTTTATCGGTAAGGCCTTTTGAAGCAAACACCGGGTGCATATTTTCGGGACCAAAAGGAGCAAACTGTTTGAGGATGCGAAAAAACTTTGCATCAATGTCAGAAAAATCAAGCAATGCATCAATTTCGATTTCAGGAGTAAGCCATTTTTCGTCGATGGTAGCAGATACCACTTCTTCGAATTTTAGTTGAAATGCTTCCAAGTTTTCTTCTTTGAGCGATAAGCCTGCTGCATATTTATGACCTCCAAATTGTTCGAGCAAATGAGCGCATGCTTCAATAGCATTGTATACATCAAAATTTTTCACGGAGCGTGCCGAACCTGTAAGTAATCCATTTGATTGTGTTAGCACTATAGTAGGACGGTAATACTTTTCGATGAGGCGTGATGCTACAATACCAACAACGCCTTTATGCCAATCGGGTCGATAAAGCACGGTAGATTTTTTTTGAATTAAATATGCATCATCACCAATAATTGCTAGCGCCTGTTCGGTAATTAATTTGTCAATATTTTTTCGCTCGGTATTCGTACTGTTCAGGTTGTTGCCCGAAATTGTTGCATGTTGGGCAGTTTCGCTAAGTAATAGCTCAACCGCCCTGTTTCCCGATTCCAGTCTACCGGCGGCATTAATACGAGGTGCAATAATAAATACCACATCCGAAATTGTGAGCGGCTTTTGTTGCGAAAAATTGGCAATTTCAATCATTGCTTTAAATCCAGGGCGAGGACGCTCATTTAATTCTATTAATCCAAAATGTGCCAAAATTCTATTTTCACCAACAATAGGAACAATGTCGGCTGCAATACTTACAGCCACCAAATCAAGATAAGTTTGCAGATTGGAGAAATCAATTTCGCTTTGTGCGGCATAGGCCTGTATTAATTTAAAGCCTATTCCACACCCTGTTAATTCTTTAAAAGGATAATTGCAATCCTCCCTTTTGGGATCGAGTACAGCAATAGCTTTGGGAATTGTTTCACCTGGTCGGTGATGATCACAAATTATAAAATCGATTCCTCGATTAGTAGCATAAGCAACCTTATCGCAACTTTTAATTCCACAATCCAGCGCAATAATCAATGAAAAATTGTTGTTGGCGGCATAATCTATTCCCTTTACAGAAATTCCATATCCTTCACTGTAACGATCGGGAATATAGTATTCAATGGCAGTATATTCCTTCTTTAGAAAACTAAACATTAACGCAACTGCTGTGGTACCATCTACATCGTAATCGCCATAAATTAATATGCGTTCGCCTTTTTGTATTGCACTTTTAATTCTGCTCACAGCAGCTTGCATGTCCTGCATCAAAAATGGATCATGCAGAGCTGTAAGTTGTGGACGAAAAAAGTTTCGTGCTTCTTCAAAATTGGTAACTCCGCGTTGAATCAATAGTGCAGCAAGAACTTTGTGAATATTGAGTTCGGTAGCGAGTGTATTGGTTTGTTGTTCGGAAGGAGCTTCAGCAATAACCCAACGTTTTTTCATGCGGCAATTTTAGGTTATTAATACTATTTCGAAAATACTTCCTTTGGGTGAATTTTTCTTTACTTCAATGGTTCCCTGATGGGCAAGCACAAGTTTTTTTACAATGTAAAGACCTAATCCGGTGCCTTTGTTTTTGCGGGTTTCTTCATTTCCAATTCGGTAAAATTTATCAAAAATCAACTGCTTCTCAGCTTCAGATACACCGCTACCTTCATCGGCAATTTGAAGTAAAATTTTGTGTTCGCATTTTTTTAGAATGCAAGTAATTTGTGGAACGTTGGGTGAATATTTAATAGCGTTTTCGTAAAGGTTTGTGAGAATTGAGATAAAGGCAAAACGATCTGCTTCAAACTCAATTCCTTTTTCAATAGATAAACTTAAGTGATGCTGTTTTTGTTGCTGAAATAAGGTAGCTAGTTTATTCATTTCGCTTTCTACTAATTCCGAGAAATTAGAAACTTGCTTTAGAAGTCTAAAACTATTGTCCTCTAAACGTACTGCAATCAGTACATTTTCAACCAATGCGTTTAGGCGTTCGGTATCGGCAAGCGCGTTATGTATAATTTCGTTTTGCTTTTCTTTGGGCAAATCTCTTTTCAATAAAGTTTCAAGTTGCAGCTTTGCAGAAGCTATTGGAGATTTTAATTCATGTGTGATGGATAACAAAAAATTCTTTTGCCGCAATCCTAACTCCGCTTCCTTTTTAAAGGTTTTTCGTGTTTGCAAAAATCCGGAAATCAACAAAACCAAAAAAACAGTTCCTTCTCCGGCGATCATTAACCAGCGCTTTTTCAATTTTGCATGAAGCTCGCTTTGAGCGGTTTCAATTTCGCTGGCATCAGAAGTTTGCAATGCTATTATGTGTAACCGTTGTTCAAGTACCTCGTTGTTCAACTTCACCATTAAATAACTCCACCAACTAAATTGAATAAACACATACACCACCAGTAAGTAGAATAAAAAAAGCGGTCTGGGTCGTTTTTGAATTTGCGTCATCGTAACAAATATAATTTGTTTTGAGCAATTCCATTTTTCTACTTGTGGATTTTTGAATTATCTTGCATCAGTGAATTGCTTTGTAAACTATACCTACAAATTTTTGAATTCAATTTGCATCACATTTAATACAACATTCATGAAAAAATCAAGCTTCTTCGTGCTTTTTATAGTCTTAATTTCTTTTACAATTGCTGCTTTTCAAACAAAAAATACTGCAAAAAAAATGAACACAAACTATGTGTTTCCTAAAAATGGAAGCTATGAGAAAGAATGGAAAAAAGTTGATTCACTACAAGAAAAAGGACTTACCCGAAGCGCTCTAGCTATAATTGCAGGAATTTATTCACACGCAAAAACCGAGCGTAGTACTCCTAATTACATACGTGCAATTATTGAGAGAATGAAGTTTGAAAGTTATCTTGAAGAGGATGAATATGTAAAATCAATAGCCGATTTAGAGAACGAAGCAGCTACGGCATATTATCCAGCCAAGCAACTAATTTACTCTATTACTGCCGAAATATACTGGCGTTATTATCAAAACAATCGATGGACATTTTTAAATCGTACCGAAACAAGGCAGTTTGAAAACAAAGACATACGCACCTGGGATTTGAAAAAAATTTATGAGAAAGTTAGTTACAATTATCACAAATCGCTTACGCAAGCCGAAAGAAGCAAGCAAATTACTCTAAGCACTATAGATGCTCTTTTGCAAAAAGAACCGGGTTCACAAAAATTACGGCCCACTTTATATGATTTACTCGCTCACCGTGCAATTGACTTTTTTATGAATGAGGAATCCGGCTTGATTAAGCCTGCAAATTTATATGCTCCTACTGGCCAAGAATACTTCGGTTCGGCTAAAGATTTTTGCCAGCTAGTTGCAGAATCATCCGATTCAACTTCTCGATTATTACAAACAGTAAGACTTTTACAGGATGTAATGTATTTTCATTTAAAGGATAAAGATCCCCAAGCCTTAGTTGATGTTGATTTGAAGCGACTAAAATTTGTAAAAGAAAACAACAGTCATCTAGAAAAAGACAGTCTTTATTTACGGGCACTTAGAGCTATTGAACAAAATTATTCAACACATTCATGCAGCGCCGATGCTAGCTTCTTAATTGCAAGCTATTATTGGGAAATGAGTAATGCACAAGTCGATAAACAGACAAGCGCCGGTTTAAGAAAAAAATGTATGAGCTTGTGTGAAGCGGTATTGAAGCAATTTTCTGCAAGCGATGCTGCAAAAAACTGTTCATATTTAAAAGCGTTATTAAATGAAAAGGAATTGGGATTAACGCTTGAAGATGTTACTATTCCGAACAAACCAATCTTGGGATTACTTCGATTTAAGAATATAACGAAAGCTTATTTCAAAATTGTAAAACTATCGGCAAGTAATGAATCGGATTTAGATCGTGGACTTACGCTTGAGATGCAAAAATCATTATTAAAACAAGCAGGTGTTGCTAACTGGTCTGTAACCTTGCCCCAAGAAAGCGATTATCTGGAACATACCTGCCAAATAGCTATTCCATTGTTAACGGTTGGGCATTACATACTATTCGTTGGTAGTGATCCGGATTTTAGTTCTACAAAAAACGGATTGGGACACAGTAGTTTTTGGGTTAGCAACATTGCCTACATAACACAACGTAAACAAGATGGTAGTTATGAAGGATACACCTTGAACCGAGAAAGTGGCGGGGCACTAAGTAATCTTTCGTTACGCATGTGGTATGAAACCTATGATCAAAAGAGCAGGACCAATAAATTTACCTTAGGAAACTCATTTACTAGCGATGCACAAGGACATTTTGAAATTCCATCTAATGAGAACCACCGTAATTTTTATTTAGAAATGGAAGACCCTAAAGGAGACCGACTATGCAGCGATTATGGTTTTTATCATTACAAAAATTACGAATCACCGAGTCAACCCTTCGAACAGACCTATTTTTTTACCGACCGAAAAATCTATCGTCCTGGTCAAACCGTTTATTTCAAAGCTTTGTTACTGGAGAAGGATGGCGATGCGTCTAAAATACTAGCGAATAAACAAACTGAAATTACTTTTAGCGATGCTAATGGACAAAAAATTAGTTCGCTTCAATTGCTTACAAACGAATACGGATCTTGTCATGGTAGCTTCACAATTCCTACAGGAAGGTTGAATGGTCAGATGTACCTCGCTACACAATCGGGTAGTTGTTACTTTTCGGTGGAGGAATATAAACGGCCTAAATTTGAGGTGAGTTTTGATGCTTTTAAAACATCCTACTTACTTGGCGAAAATGTTACTGTGCAAGGAAAGGCTATAAGTTATTCAGGAGTTTCCTTGAGTGGTGCGAATGTTAGTTACCGAGTTGTGCGTAAAGCTGTGTATCCAGTTTGGTGGGGATTTATGCGCTATTTTCCGATGAATCAATCAGAAGTAGAAATTAGGAATGGCGCTTCTACAACTAATTCGGAAGGAGCATTTTCAATTTCTTTTGATGCGTTACCCGATCTAACACAAAACAATAGCCCCGATTTAACATTTAACTTCCTGGTATTTGCCTCTATTACCGATATAAATGGAGAAACACACAGTGCCGAAAAAACTATAACACTTGGCAATACTGCATACAATTTATCGGCATCATTACCAACCATAGTTGACAAAGAAAAAGAAGTAAAAATTAAATTACGAGCAAGCAATTTAAATGGTGAATATGAGGCTGCAAAAGGAACTCTTACGGTTTACAAATTAAAACAAGCTACAAAAGTTTACCGCGAACGAAGGTGGGATCTTCCTGATTTGTTCTTGATGAATAAATCAGATTTTGAGCACCTTTTTCCCTATGATCAATATGCCGATGAGGCGAATAAATACACTTGGGAACGCGGTGAAAAGATGGAAGAAATTGCTTTCTCTACAGATACAACAGTAGCAAAAAATACCGCCGGAGAAGTGTTACTTCGCTCATCTAAAAATTGGGAACAAGGCGAATATTTATACGAAGCAATTTCCTATGATAAAAATAACAAAGAGGTAAAAGTTCAAAATTATTTCACACTTTATTCATCACTCGACAAAAAGGCAACTGGTGCAGAACTACTAAATTTTTCGATGCTGAAAGATGCCGGAGAGCCGGGAGAAACTGCACAGGTTTTGGTTGGAACAGCCGAAAAAAAATTAGCGCTTTTGGTTGAATTGGAATGTAAAAACGAAATCATTAAACGTGATTGGTTAGAATTGTCCACATCACAAAAAATAATAGACATTCCATTGGAAGAAAGCTATAGAGGAAACTGTGCGGTGCATATTACGGCAATTAAGCAAAATAGATTACTTAAGTATACCTCAATTATCACGGTGCCCTATACCAATCGGGAATTGGATATTCAAATAGAGACCTTCAGAAATAAGTTGAAGCCGGGAGAAACAGAGGAATGGAAACTAAAAATACGCGATAAAAAAGGGAATAAAACCAGTGCTGAATTAATTGCAGCTGTATATGATGCTTCACTGGATGCTTTTGCTGCGAATTCATGGATTGTTAATTTATATCAATCCTATTATTCAACCCGAAGTTGGGACGCAGGCGCTTCTTTTAAGTTAAATTCGCTTGCTGCTTATGGTAAAGATTGGAATATTTACCCTACACCTTTCAACAGACAATACGATCATTTAAACTGGTTTGGATACGAGGGATATGGTTCCTTTGGTTTAACACGAGATGCATACACATCGGATATGTCGGTGAGAACAATGGCAATGCCGAATGCCGGAAGTGCAGCACCAATGGCCAAAGCTGAAGCTGCGATGGAAGGTGTTAATGAACAATCCAAACCACTGATTCAAAATAATACTAAATCGAAGGACACTCCTCATGATGCACAAAACTCTAGTGCATCTAAACCACCCATGGTGAAGCTTCGTAACAATTTTAATGAAACTGCATTCTTCTATCCACAACTCGAAACCAATGAAGTTGGTGATGTGCTGGTAAAATTTACTTTACCAGATGCGTTAACCCGATGGAAACTTTTGGGCTGGGCTCATAGCAAGGATTTAAAAACGGGTTCAATTACAGCTGAGTTTCAAACACAAAAAGAACTAATGATTGGCTTATTAGCACCGCGCTTTTTTAGAGAAGGTGATAGTATTTTATTGCGGGCAAAAATTGAAAACATGAGTGATCAAGACCAGCAAATTCGTGGGAATATTCGTTTCATCAATACTTCAACACAACAAGACATTACCCAGCAATTGTTGATTAAAGAGAGTGCTGAAAAAAAATGTTCAATTCAGAAAAATGGCAATCAGGTGATTCAATGGAAAGTAAAAATTCCACAGGGTCTTGAAACTATTAGTTGCCTTGTTACAGCTAATACAGCCGGTTTTTCGGATGGTGAAGAAGTAACCATTCCTGTATTGAGTAATAAAACAATGGTAGTTGAAAGTTTACCACTATCGCTTAGAGGAGAGGAGCAAAAATCTTTTTCATTTCCTTCACTTCTCTCGCAAAATAATCAAAGTAAAACTTTGCAAAATTATTCTGTAACGCTTGAGTTCAGTTCGAATCCTGTTTGGTATGCAATTCAGGCATTACCCTATTTAATGGAAAGTTCAACAGCCTGTTCCGAACAATTGTTTTCACGCTATTATGCAACAAGTATTGCCGCTCATTTGGCCAATTCTTCACCTAAAATCAAACGCGTATTTGATAGTTGGAAAAGCGCTGAAAATTCTGGGAACAAAGAAAGTTTATTTTCTTCTTTGGAAAAAAACACCGAATTAAAAACGCTGTTATTGGAAGAAACGCCTTGGGTTATGCAGGCAAAAAATGAGCATGAAAGAAAACAACGTTTAGGATTGTTGTTCGACTTGAACACCCTTTCGAATGAAACTGAAAAAGCACTGAACCAGTTACTAAAAATGCAGTTACAAAATGGTGGATGGCCTTGGTTTGAAGGCATGCAAGATGATGCATACATTACTCAACATGTAGTAGCAGGATTAGGTCATTTGGATCATTTGGGAATTAAATTTATTCGTACGGATGCGCAACTTTATGAGTCAATTAAAGCCGCTATTGCCTATATGGATACTAGAATGCGTGAAGAATATGATCAGTTATTAAAGTATTCGTCAAACACAATGAACGAGAATCACTTGAGTTATGCGGCTATTCATTATTTGTATTCACGCAGTTATTTTAAAGAAATTGAATTATCAGCATCAACTAAAATTGCATTTGCCTATTATAAAGGTCAGGCTGAAAAATATTGGTTAAAAAACAATCGCTATTTACAAGGCATGATTGCTCTTTCATTGAATCGATATGGTAGCAAAAATGTTGCAACTTCTATACTTGCATCGCTAAAGGAAAATGCACTCATATCGGAGGAGTTTGGCATGTATTGGAAAGATAATACAGCTGGCTACTATTGGCATCAAGCACCTATTGAAACTCAGGCTCTATTAATGGAAGCCTTTGACGAAATTGCTAACGATGCCCAAGCTGTAGAGGCTATGAAAGTGTGGTTGTTGAAAAACAAACAATGCAATGATTGGAAAACTACTCGTGCAACAACAGAAGCTTGTTATGCCTTATTGAGAAGAGGTACAGACTTTTTAGCGCAAGAAAATGAGGTTGAAATAAAGATTGGTAGTTATGATTTTAATACTGCAACTTTTGAAGATAGTAAGAAAGAAGCAGGTACCGGATATTTCAAAACAAGTTGGCATGGAAACGATATTAAACCTGATTTGGGTAGTATTTCAGTAAAACCTGCAGCAACAAATTCTTCTACTCAATCACTAATGTGGGGAGCTGTATATTGGAATTACTATGAAGAACTAACTAAAATTACACAATCAGCCTCCCCATTGCAGATTAGTAAAAAATTATTTTGCGAAAAAAATTCTCCAACAGGACCTTTTCTTGAACCCATCACTCCTAATTCTTTAGTAAAACCCGGAGATAAAGTGGTGGTGCGAATTGAAATACGCTCAGACCGAGAAATGGAGTATGTACAATTAAAAGATATGCGAGCCTCAGGATTGGAGCCTATTTCGGTTATTTCCACCTATACTTATCAAGATGGGTTAGGATATTATGTAAGTACGAAAGATGCATCTACAAATTTTTACTTTTCACATATTCCGCGCGGAACACATGTTTTGGAATACACGTTGCGGGCCTCACACAGTGGAAATTTCAGCAATGGAATTAGCAGTATACAATGCGCCTATGCACCTGAATTTACAAGTCATTCAGAAGGAGTGCGAATTGAAATTAAATAAGAGCTAATTATTCAATAGAAGGAACTTTGGCTTCAGTTGATTTAATAAATTTTAAGCCAACTAAAATTTCGTGCGTACCGCTGCTGTAGTTCTTAAGGTTTGAGAAAGTAAAGTCGTGTGCATAGGCAAAAGTAATGTGCTTTTTTATACACAAGCCTATCATTGCACTGTATGCATCAAGACTTCTATATGCTCCTCCCAGCCAAATTAAATCGCGGTATGAAACTTTTAATCCTGCGTCTATTTGTGTAGGAACAGGTTTAAGCACTTTAACCAATACTGATGGTTCAATTGTAAAATCATTGTTCGGACGATATCGATAAGCGCCATTAATAAAATAGTGGTCTTCGAGTTTAGAACCAATACTACTAGTACTACTGTATAAGTTAAGCTTGTTTTGCACCAATTGAGGAGCGCTGAAACCAATGTTGAATTGCTTTGAATATAAATTTAAACCAAAGCCAAAATCAGGTAGTAAAACCGATTGCAAACTTCCATCCAAAGCAACATCGGCATCGTCGTGCAAATTAATTTTTGAACCATCTACTGTAAATTGTAACAAGCCGGCAGATAATCCCATACCCAATTTTATCTGTTCATTAATCTTTAAGTGGTAAGTATAGCTTCCATAAATACCTGTGCGGCGTGTTGGACCAGTGATGTCGGTAAACAAATAACCTCCTACTCCTACTTTTCGTGATTTTAACGGACCATCAACACTTAAAATATAGGTTCTTGGAGCATCGGTAATTCCCTTCCATTGATAACGGTTATTGCTTTTGGCTTCAAAAAAATCGTTCTTCCCTCCAGAACCCGGATTCAATAAAAATTCATTCATCATGTACTGCGTATAAAGCGGCATTTGTTGTGCTCGCAACTCGAGTAGAGCGCACATGATAACTACTAGTAGTATAGAAAATTTTTTCATCGTTTTAACGCATTATAGTTATTGGGCCTGTTAAATTTTCAGGATTCGCTTCATCGTGTAAATTAATTACATAATAATAGGTGCCTACCGGTAAATCCTTGCCTTTGTATTTACCATCCCATTTTTCAGTATATCCGGGCGAACTGAATAATTTTTCACCCCACCGGTTATACACTTCTACTTCACAGTTCTTGTATGCTTCTATACCATCTATTTCCCACACATCATTTTTACCGTCACCATTGGGAGTAATACCATTGTTCACTAAAATAGTTGGCAAAACATTGATTGTTATTGAGTCGGAGTTGAAACAGCCATTTGGATTAGTTACTTTAACTACATAGGTTGTGGTAACTTTAGGAGTTGCTATAGGTGTTGCTGAAGTTGAATCGATTAACTCGATGATTGGAGACCAGATATAAGTGGCTCCCGTTGCACCTCCTGTAGCATTGAGTTGCACAGGTGTTCCAACAATAACGGTTTGATCGGGTCCTAAATCAACATCCGGCAAAGCGTTCACATAAATAGATACTATATCAGAATCTGAACACAGACCATTATAGGCTACCAACAAATAATCGTTTACACCAACAACCGGATTTACCACTACAGCAGCAGTATTATCAAGCAAAGTAAGGGATGGATACTTAAACCATTTGTAGGTAGTTCCGCCATTACCAACCAATGTAATTGAATTGGTAAAACACAAAGTATCATCAGGTCCTGCGCTTGCTTGAACAACAATCAAAGAATTTACGGTATCTGTATACAAATAATTACATCCATTGGCATCAGTAATAGATACATGGTAGGTTCCCGGAATTACTCCATTAAGGTCTTCTGTAGTGGAAGCATTTATATCATCCCATAAGAAACTATAAGGTGGAACACCTCCGGATGGAGTTAAGTCTATTGATCCATCGGCTGTATTGCTACATTGTGCGCTGATTGTAGTTGAGGTCGCGGATATTTGCAAAGGTGTATTAATAATCAAAGTAGGAGAAATTGTATCACAACCGTTAGCGTCGTTTATTGTGACAAATAAATTTCCATTAGGAATATTTGAAATGGTAGCTGTTGTATCGCCTGTGCTCCATAAGTAGGAATAAGGAATAGTTCCTCCTGAAGGTATTACACTTATAGAACCAGTACTGTCGCCAAAACAAAGCACATTGTTTATTTGCGACAAACTAAGGACAATAGGACTTGGTTCGCTAATAGCAATTTGCTGAAATCCTTTACATCCTAAATTATCGGTTGCTTCAACAATATAATTTCCTGCACATAAGTTAGTAAGCGTAGGAGTAGTTTGATTACCTGGTGTCCATGAATAGGTATAACCCGGGTTAACCCCACTTGCAATTGCTGTAATTGTTCCATTGCATGAATTGGCACATGTTGAATTAGAAGCGGTGTAAGTGATAGCCGGACCGGTGTTATTAGCTAAAGTAGTAGTATCAATTTGTGCACATCCATTAGCATCCGTAACAGTAGCCACATAAATTCCAGGGCATAAATTTGAAATGATAGCATTTGCAGGATTTGCAGGTGACCAAGCATAAGTATAGGGCAATTGACCACCAGTAACAGCAAGCGCTAATGTTCCATTGCATTGCCCACAATCCGGATTGGTTTTAGTAAAGGAAACTGAAACAGTTATAGCTGCACTAATGGTTACGCTACCAGTTGTAACACATCCATTTGTATCTTTTACTTGATAATTATATGAACCAGCACACAATCCTGTTAAGGAAGTACTTGTAGAACCATTGTGCAACCAGAAATAAGTGTAAGGTCCATTACCAGATAACACCGAAATAGTTGCAGTTCCGTTACAGCTGCCGGCACAAGTTTCATCTGTTTTAGAAATCGAAACAAGAGGACCGGTAGAATTGCTAATACTTACATTTTTATTCTGAAAACAGCCAGCAACATCCGTCACTGAAACCATGTAAACTCCAGCGCATAAACTATCAGCAAAAAGTCCAACATCTCCATTGCTCCATAAAACAGAATTTGGCAAAACACCTCCTGAAGGGATAATGGTTGCACTACCATTGCAAGCACCACAACTTGCATCAACTGTATTACTGATACTAAATAATATTGGTGGTGGCTCTGCTATATTTACAGTGTTAATGGTTTTGCATCCGGCATTATCAGTAACTGTAACATTGTATTGCCCTGCACACAACCCGGATATGGCTGCAGTAATTTGTCCCCCAGGAGACCAACTATAAGTAAAAGGGGAGTTTGCGCCACTTGCAATTGCTGTTGCTGTTCCATCGCAAGTACTATTACAATGTGCGTCGGTAAAACTGGTCGTTACACCTGGTCCGTTTGAATTATTAACTGTAAATTGTTGCGTATAGGTACACTGGCCGGCATCTGTCATATGTAAAGTGTAAATGCCAGCAGCTAAATTGGAAATGGTAGCAGTAGAAGCTCCACCGGGAACCCATGAATAAGTATATCCGCCTGCACCACCGCTTGGATTAACGGTTATGGAGCCATTTGATAGTCCACAACTAGGTTGAATAATACTTGAATTGTAATTAATGATTGTTGCTGCATTGATAGTTACCGATGAAGAAAAAGTACATCCTAGTGAGTCAGTAACTGAATAGTCATAGGTTCCAGCGCATAGTCCGGTTAAGGAAGCAGTTGTTTGTCCTCCTTGCAACCATAAATAGCTATAGGGTGGAGTACCGCTTGTTACTATTAAATTCGTAGTACCATCGCATAAATTGTTACAGGTTTCATTGGTAAAGTTTGCAGTAACTTGCGGAGCTGCTGTATTACTAATATTGATATTAAGTGCTGCCTTACATTCAGAAAAATCTTTCATAAAGACCGAATACAAACCTGCACATAAATTAGCCGCAAAGGCGCCCGTATCGCCACTACTCCAAAAAATAGTATAAGGCAAGGTTCCGCCGTTTGGAAGCACAGAAGCTGATCCGTCGCAATTTCCACAACTAGCGTTTGTAGTATTAGAAATACCAAATACCAATGGTGTGGGTTCATTAATAGTTACAGAAGAAGTACTTTTACAATTGTTTGCATCATTTACAGTAATGAAATAAGTTCCTGCGCAAAGACCATAAACAGTATCACTATTTTGACCTGTATTCCATTGAAAGCTATAAGGAGGAGTACCACCAAAAGAAGCTATAAAACCACCTCCGTCACAATTTCCAAAACAAGTAGCATCGTTCTTTGTATGTGAAAGTGTTGGTGCATTTGTATTGTTTAAGGGAATCGCTACTAGGTTGCTACATCCATTACTATCCGTAATAGCTACAGTATAAACGCCTGCACACAGAGAATTAAGAGTAGCGCTCGTTTGACTGTTATTCCATGAATAAACATAAGGAGCAGTTCCACCGGTTGGGTTCAAGGTAATGGATCCATCACATACACCGCAAGCAGCATTTGTAAATGTGTAGCCTGAATTAAATGGAGCAGGTTCAAGTATAATTACTGAAGAAACTCTTTTACATCCATTAGCATCAATAATTTCAAAATCGTAGGTTCCGCTGCATAAACCACTTACGCTATTTGTTGTTGCCCCCGTTTGAAGCCAGAAATAGGTATATGGAGCTAATCCTCCAATTGGTGTAATCGTTGCTGCGCCATTGCATACACCATTACAAGTAACATCTGTTTTAACTATAATTTCTGAACTTGGACCTGTTGAGTTCGAAATGTTAACATTGCTCACTGAGAAACAACCAGTGTTGTCGGTAACACGCACAGAATAAGTCCCAGCACATAATGAATTAACTGAAAACGAAGATTGATTTACACTCCATAAATAGGTGTAACTTCCCGATCCTCCTGCTCCACTAACGCTAGCTGTACCATCGCATAGTCCACAAGTTGCATTGGTAGAAGTTGTGATAGCTTGAACTTGAGTTGGTTCTACTATTTGAATCGTTTCAAAAACGACACAACCTTGTGCATCTGTAATTTTTGGGAAATAAGTGCCAGGACAAAGGTTCGTAATACTATCGGTGCTTAATCCTCCCGGAGTCCATAAATAAGTATATGGTGCTGTACCCCCTGAAGGAGAAACCGAGGCAACACCATCGCAAAGACCGAAACAACTTACGTTTAAGGAAAGTTTATTGGCCGAAAAAGAAGTAGTACTTAATGGAACGCTGTTATTGACCGAACAACCTCTACTATCAGTAATGGTTACAGTATACAAGTTCGCTGCTAAATTTGTTAATGTATCGTTGATGGAACTAACCGGGGTCCATTGGTAAGAATAACCCGGAGTACCTCCTGTTGCAACAATTATGATGCTTCCATTACTTTGATTACAAGTTGGGGCTGTTGTTACAAAGTTAGAAGTGATTGCTGTAGGCTCGTTAATAATTGCTGTTTGAGTAACCGAGCAATTATTAGAATCGTTAACTGTAAGCACATAGGTTCCTGCACACAAATTACTTAATCCAGCAGTGCTAACATTGCCCGGCGACCATAAATATGTAAACGGAGGTGTTCCACCTAAAGTAATGGAGGTAGCTGAACCATCACATTTTCCGAAACAACTAATGTCAACCGTATTGATGTTTGCATTTAATAATCCGGGTTCGGTAATAGTTACAGGAACAGAAATAAAGCAACCTGTATTATCCGTAATAGTAACTGCATAATTTCCGGCACACAAAGAACTTACCGAATCAATACTGCTGCTTACACCAATCCAACTAAAAGTATAAGGTGAAGTGCCACCAGATGGATGCACCACAGCATAACCGTTGCATTGTCCAAAGCATTTAATTTGGTTTATATTTAAATTACTTACAATAGCCGCAGGTTGTAGAATTATAATTGATGCTGTACTAACACAATTTCGGCTATCAGTTACCGTTACAGTATATGTGCCGGCACATAAATTTCCTACATTGGCCAAGGTATCACTAGGGCTACTCGACCATGAATATCGATAAGGTGCTGTACCACCAGTTGGGACTACGGCTGCAGAACCATTACAAACTCCATTGCAAGTTAAGTCTACATGCGATTGCGCTATGGATATGGCAGGAGGATTGGCGATGTTAAATGAAAAAGGAGCATTACAATTGTTTGAATCAGTAATGGTTACATTGTAAGTTCCAACTGCAAGACCTGAAACAGAAGAAGTTGTTGCTCCAATAGGAGGATTCCAAGAGTATGTAAAGTTTCCAGTGCCACCAGAAGGGAATAGTAAAATTTGTCCATCTGATAGACCGTTACAACTGATATTAATTGTAGAATCATTGGCTGCAATAGCTGTTGGTTCAGTAATTACAACTTGACTTACAAAGATACATCCACTGGCATCAGTAGTTTGCAAATTGTATGTACCTGCACATAAATTCGAATTGGTTGGTGTGCCTGTTGGTCCTGAAGGTAGCCATGAGTAGGTGTAAGGTAAGGTTCCTCCTGAAACTGTAACCGTTACTGTTCCATTGCAAAGAGCATTACATGTGGCATTTGTAATCAGCGCAGTATCATCATCGGGCCCTGAATTGTTGCTTAGTGCTAGCGAAAATGACTTTTGACAGTTATTCACATCACTCACAAAAACAGTATATAATCCAGCGCATAAATTGCTAGCAATTTGACCGGTTTGTAAAGGAGCTGTAGGAGTCCATGAATAGGTATAAGGACTTCCGGAACCACCTGAAGGAAAGACAGCCAATGCTCCATCGCACGCACCACAATTAGCAGGAGTAGCACCTGACACAATAGTAATAACAGGTGGATCTGTTAAGATTAAACTTTGTGATACACTACAGCCACTGCTATCGGTAACAAATACTGTGATAGTTCCTGCACATACAGCACTTATACTTTGAGTTAATTGCGCACCCGGAGACCAAGAATAAGAATACACACCGCTACCTCCACTTGGAGCTGCTGTTGCAGTACCGTTACAAGTAGCAGTACAAGTTGGATTTACACTACTGGCGTTGGCAACAAGTTGTTGGGGCTCAATAATGGTAACTGATTGTGAAGTTACACATCCATTTAAATCTGTTACAAAAACAGTATAAGTTCCTGCACATAAATTAGTGATACTTTGTGAGCTAAGTGCATTTATTGACCATGAATAAGTGTAGGGTGCTGTACCACCAGTTGGTGTTGCCGTTGCTGTTCCGTCACATGCTCCTTTACAAGTTGGTGCTGTAAAACTAGTTGCTACTGATATAAGACTTGGTTCGGTAATAGTTACTGATTTCAAAACAGTACAAGTATTATTATCTGTAACAGTTACTGAATAGGTTCCGGCACATAAATTAGCAACGGCCGGTGTAGTACTATTCCCAGGCGACCATAAATAAGTATAAGGTGGTGTCCCTCCAGTTACTACAACATCAACAGATCCATCGCAAGAAGCATTACACGAATTAGGTGTAAAAGAGGGTGTAGCATCAAGCAAAGCTGGTTCTGTAATGGTAGCACTTGCCGATATAACACAACCATTGGCATCGGTAACGTTTAATGAATAGATAGCTGGGCACAATAAAGCAATTGATGGCAAGGTAGGTCCGTTGCTCCAAGCATAGGTATATGGTAAGGTTCCACCGCTTACTACTCCTGTTATTTGACCATTACATAAACCGTTACATGTAACATTCGTTTTATTCATTGTTAGAATAAGGGCTGCCGGTTCTGCAATATTCAAAGTATCGAACTTTGTACAACCATTACTATCGGTTATTTTAACAATGTAAGTACCTACACATAAATTCGAAATTGAAGCAGCGGTTGCTCCTGTTGACCAAGAAAATGTGTAAATTCCGGATCCGCCTGTTGGTGCCAATGTAATACTACCATTGCATTGACCTCCACAAGGAGCATTTACTATGGTTGAATTAGATAAAATTGGTGCCGGTTCAACAACGGTATCATTCAGCACCGTTTTACAACCATTAGCATCAGTTATTCGTACCGAATATGGACCTGCACATAAATTGGAAATTGAAGTACCCGTTGAATTTCCAGGTGTCCATAAATAAGTAAAAGGACCAATACCAACCGGAGGATTGGTAGCAATAGCGCCATCACAAGAGCCCGGGCAAGTAGCATTGGTAATAGTTGAAGTAGCAGTAGGACCCGCAGCATCGTTAACTGCTATAGTGAATTCCTTTGAACATGAAACATTATCGGTAATAGTAACTGTGTAACTTCCTGCAGCCAAGTTTGAAACACTTGATGAACTGCTCGATAGTGGAGCTCCCCAAGAATAGGTGTAGGGTCCAGTTCCGCCACTAGCAGCCAACGTAATAGAACCATTATTTAATAAACATTGCGATTGAACTACCACTTCATTTGCAAGAATCGGAGCGGGTTCTAAGACAGTAAAATTGCTCAATTTAATACAGCCATTATTGTCGGTAACAGTTACGGTTTGTGGTCCAGCACATAATCCAGTTACAGCATTGGTTGTTTGCCCGGCTGCTCCCCAAGATAAAGTATAGGGTGGAGTACCGCCTGAAGGTATTGTAACAGCACTACCATTGCAGCTACCGGCACAATCAGAATTAGTTACATTCACTAAATTATTTAATACCGGGGGATCGTTGAAAGTAATGGAAGAAACACTGAAACATCCGTTTTGATCGGTAACACGCACCGAATCAGTTCCTGCACAAAGTCCATTTACAGTTTGCGTTGTTGCTCCACTTGGAAACCATAAAAATGTATACGGTTGTTGTCCTCCGCTAGCGTTAGCTGTGGCAGAACCATCGCAAGCACCGGCACACAAAGCATTGGTTGCAGAACTGGTAATTTGAATAATAACAACAGGGTCGATCGTTACATTCGTATTAACAGTACAGTTTTTTGCATCGGTAACTACCACTGAATAATTTCCAATACAAAGGCCAGTAGCAAGTGCACTCGTTTGACCATTCGACCAAGAATAAGTGTAAGGACTAGCACCACCAACCGGTGTTACTGATGCAGTACCTGTACAAATACCACAACTAGATGTGGTACTGGCCAAGGAAATAGTTAATAATGGAGGTTGGGTAATAGTAACTGTGGCACTAGCAGTACAGCCTTTATTATCGCTCACAAAAACTGTATATACTCCGGGACAAAGATTGGTAATTGTTGCACCCAATTGACCATTGCTCCATGAATAAGTATAGGGAGAATTTCCACCAACTGCCGTTGCTGTTGCTTGACCATCACACACACCGTTACATGAGGGTTCTGTTGGGGTTGTTGTAACTGTTAGCGGTAAAGGAGCAGAAACAGTAACCGAACCACTGACTGTACAATTATTAAAATCACGAATAGTGTAAGCATAATTTCCAACACACAAATTTGCTAGCCCTGAAGTTGTTTGACTACCGGGTGTCCATAAAAAAGTGTAAGGAGCAGTACCTCCTGTTGGTGCTAAGCTTGATGTACCATCGCAACTGCCTGCACAACTTACATCTGTTTGTGAAGAATTAGCAACAAGTGCATTAGGTTGTGTAATTGTGACATTTGTTTGTGTAGTACAATTGTTTGCATCGGTCACAAAAAGCGTGTAAGTACCGATACATAAATTTGAAATTGATGAGGCTAAGACTCCAGTGTTCCATGAAAAAGTATAAGGAGCAGTTCCCCCCGTTGTAGTGGCTACTGCCGAACCGTTGCATAAACCAAAACAGGTAATCTGTGTAGCGTTTATTGTTACGTTCAATGCATTGGGTTGGTTTACAGTAATACTTTGTTGAATTTGACAATTATTTGAATCGGTTACAAAAACAGTATATGTTCCGGCACATAGGTTAGTAAGGTTTGTTGAAGAAGAACTTAAAGGTGCTGCCCAAGAATATACATAAGGTGATTTCCCACCGCTTGCAGAAACAGTAATTGAACCATCACAAACAGCGTTGCAACTTGCATCGGTTTTTGTAACGTTTACAGTAAGTGCAGGAGGTTGGACAATAACTACACTATCATTTTTAACACAACCCAATATATCCGTAATTTGAACCTTGTAGGTACCTGGGCATAGGTTAACTTGAGGATTTGTAGAACCTCCCGGAGTCCAAACAATGGTGTAGGTACCGGCTCCACCTGTAGGCGCTACACTTGCTTGTCCGTTGCAAACAGCATTACAAGTAATGTCTGTTTTTGTGATGTTACTCAACAATGGAGTTGGCTGATTAAGACTGGTGCTAAAACTTTTTGAACAGCCTTGATTGTCGGTTACTACTACACTAACTGTTCCACCACATAACAAACTATCGGTTTGACCGGTTTGTCCATTGCCCCACAAATAAGTATACGGTGGAGTACCTCCAAGCGGATTAGCCTTTACTTTTCCATTGCAATCGCCAAAACATTTAGGTTGTGTTTTAGTATAGTTGGGAATAATGATAGGCGGTGGATCGTTAACGATAACAAACTGGTTGAGTACATCGCCATTGCTGATATTGGTAACAGTTAAAATGTATGTACCTGCTGGTACATTCGTCATTGGATTTCCAAAGAAATTACTGTTCCCATCAGTTAGTAAATAAGTGTAATTCCCGGGAGTACTAGTTATGACTGAATCAACTTCTACAATTGCATTTGAATCACCATTACATTTTGGTGGAGTAACTGTTAAACGAATACTATCAATGGAAGTAATACCAGGAAGATTTCCTTTTGTATAATCAAGTACTCTTGCAGAACTACTTTTTATTTTAAATGTTGGACTTCCTTGCAATGTGGCACTTTTTTGCTGAACTATACTTGAAGTTCCAAGGTCAAGTGAACCACTTGCATTGGGTGTAATTTTAAATGCGCTAGTTTGAACGAATTTATCAGCTGTAAAAAGCTTTCCGGCTTTGAGGTAAATACTTTTTGTAAGTGGTAAAAGTAAATGGTCGCTCAAGGTCCAGGTAGTATTCGGGCCGTTCAAAATAATATTGCCGCTCATCCATTTTGAAGCAGAAAAAATGGTTTCATTTCCGGCAATGGAAGTAAATTCAATATCACCTAAAAAATAATTTTCAATAAATTTAGAAAATCGCAAGGAACCATTAATGTGCAAAACTGATGTTGCGGAACCATGAAACTCAGCAAAAGGAATATCGGATAAACAGGTAAAATTTTTGCAATTAGCGGAACCTATTATGTGCACTTTTTGAGCACGCAAGGAGAATGAATTTTCATCAAAAAAAACATTGTCAGCCTGGGTTGGAATTTTGTTACATGTTTGTCCACCGCTCGAATACGACCAATGCGCAGGGTCGTTCCAGTTTCCTGAATTAGAAATCCAAAATAAGTCGGTGGCATGTGTTTTTTCCGAATAAACTATTGAAAAAAACAATATGGTAAGGCAGAGTGTAACTATTTTTTTCACAGACAAAGAATTGTAGTTAGACGAAAATATCTAAAAATAAGCTGATAAAAACCTTGAATAAAGATAGTTATAAACAGTACATGTTTTAAAAGTATTCGACAAACAACAAATGCTCCGCTTCACCTGATTGGAGAGCGTATTGAATGGAAAAAAATTGGGTGTGAAAGAGAAATTTTACTACCTGTACCGACAGCATTAATTTTTATTTAAAGTTAGTGTGAAGTAAAAAAGAATAAATTTTATACGAATTTATCTCCCTTTATACTTTTCACATCATTTACAAACTGTCGAATTTGCTGTTCTTCCGATTTTTTACATACCAATAAAACATCATCCGACTCAACAACAATATAATCAGCGAGGCCTTCAAGTACAACCAATTTGTTCTTAGGTACATGCACAATACAATTTTTAGAATTATACATTAATACATTTTTCCCAACAATGGCATTTCCTTTTTCTTCCTTGTCCATGTGCTGATACAGCGATCCCCATGTACCTAAATCGCTCCATCCAATTGCAGACGAGCGTACATACACATTGTCAGCTTTCTCCATGATTCCATAATCAATAGAAATGTTTTTACACAAAGGGTAAGTTTGCTTTATAAATTCGGCCTCTTCGGGAGTATTTAACTTTGAGATTCCGTCATTAAACAGCGTATACATTTCAATCATGTGCTTTTCAAAAGCGAGCAATACACTTTTTGCTGTCCAAATAAAAATACCTGCATTCCAAAGAAAATCGCCACTTTGACGAAAAAATTTTGCCATCTCTAGATCCGGTTTCTCAGTAAAGGTCTTTACCTTTTTCATACGTGCATCGGATTCTTTCGCTTCACTTTGCTTAAATTGTATATAGCCGTATCCTGTATCAGGTCGGGTTGGCTTAATACCTAGCGTTACCAAACAATCTTCGCTTGCCGCCTTTTTAAAGCACGATTGAATTGCTTTTACGAATGTGTGTTCCTTTAAAATTAGGTGATCACTAGGAGCAACTACAATGTTTGCTTCCGAATTTATTTTAGCTATTTTAAAGCAGGCGTAGGCAATGCACGGTGCTGTATTTCTTCTCGCTGGTTCCAACAATACTCTGTCATCGGAAATATCTTTAATTTGCTGGTGTACTAGGTCCTTATAAATTTCGTTAGTTACGATAAAAATATTCTCCTTTGGACAAAGTTTTAAAAAGCGACGATAGGTTTGTTGTAACAAGGTTTCGCCAGTTCCCAAAATATCAATAAATTGTTTAGGATGGTTGGTACGACTCATGGGCCAAAAACGACTACCAATTCCGCCGGCCATTATCACACAATAATTATTTTTCATAAATAAATTCACGTTTTACACTCAATTTTGTTACTTGTTTGAGATCAATTTTAACAAGTATATTTTCCTGAATAGGTGTTTTGAAATATTGATAGGTATTGACAGTCCTTAGTTTTTGAAGTAATGCAAAATAAATAAAAGCTATTCAAAAAATGCAGCATTCTCATTACTGTAGGGAAGACAATGCGTTGTTTAAATTTGAGATAATTCCTTCTGTATCTTTCAGTGTACATGTTCCTACAGAAATACGGTACCAAGTAGATTCAGCCGAAGCTCCAAAGGCAGAAAAAGGAACGATTCCAATTTTTGCTTCTTCTAATAAAAACCGGGTTATGTCAACAGTGTTTTTAATTTGTTCGCCATTTTGTCTACGCTTTCCTTTTAAATCGAATTGCACTGTTAAATACAATGCAGCTTGCGGAGCAATGGAATCAATAGGAGCACCTTGCCTTTTTAATTCTTGAATACCGGCATGAATAGCTCTCAATCGGTTAAAAATTTCTGCTTTAATGTGATTCAAATAACTTTCAACTTCGTTTGAGTTATTCATAAATTTTGCAGAAGCTATTTGCTCTGCACGCGGTGCCCAAGCTCCAACATGCCCAAGAATTGACTTCATTTTATCAATAATTTGCTGTGGTCCAAAACCCCAACCTACACGAATACCTGTTGCAGCAAACGATTTCGATAAGCCATCCACAAAAATTGTGTAATCGCGCATTTCGGGACAAAGTGAAACCGGGTTGTAATGCACAGTATCGCCAAAAGTAAGTGTCCAATAAATTTGGTCATACATCAAATAAAGTGGCTTTTCATTGTCGCCTCTTCTGCGGTTTTCGGCTAAAATTAATTCGCAAATTTCGGTGAGTCCTTCTTTTGAAAATGTGGTACCTGTTGGATTTAATGGCGAACAAAGTGCAAGTAAATTAGCTTTTGAAATATGTGGTTTTAACTCGGCAGCAGTTGGCATAAAATTATTTTCAGCCTTTGTTTCTACCAACAGTTGTTGTGCTGATGAAAGATGCGTGTAGTGATTATTATTCCAAGAAGGCACAGGAAATAAAATAGTATCGCCTGCATCTATTAATGCACAAAATAATGAGTAAATTAAAGGTCGTGCTCCACCGGCAATAAGTATTTCAGATGGCGCATACTCCAAGCCGCAATTTGTTTGTAAAAAAGAAGCAACTGTTTGCCTTAATGCAGGAATACCATCGGCAGGTGGATAGTTGGTTTCGTTATTCGTATATGCTTCAACAATGGCACTTTTTAATCCATCGGGTATTGGGAAATAAGCAGGATTAAAATCGCCAATTGTTAGGTTGTAAATTTTTTCACCACTTTTAATTTTCTCATTGATTTCACCGGCCAACTTAATGATTTCAGAGCCAATTAAGTTTTCGGCCATTCGTGAAACTTTAAGTTTTTTGGTGGTACTAATACTTGCCATTGTTTTATTTTTTTTGCAAAGTTAGATTAATTATTTCTTTTCAGTATTGACTGGTGAAGTTTGGTTAACTGGCACGACTTCAGCGAGTGGGCTAAATAAATACACACGTTTAGAGCCCAGTTCAACGCACTTGAATCTTTTACGGCCTCTTTCACCTTTTACAAAAAAGCGATTCTTACCGTATCTAAAAGTAGTCCCAATGGCCAATTCTTCAATATGTACCCAGGATTTGCGACGAATATCGTGTCTTCGTAATACCCGTAATAAATTTTCGTCAGCACAACTTGAAGCAGCCGGATTGTGCATGTATTGTATTAATGCTTTCATAACATCCTCCGGAAAAATTTGTTCATTCAAGTAATAGCGCATCAGGTTTTTATACTCTTGCTTCCATTCTTCTCCATGCGGTAAAACACGCTTATGCAAGCTGCGTTGATATTTTTCAAAGGTGGTAAGATGTGCTATTTCATGCACCAAGGTGATTAGAAAAGCATATTTATTTAGGTTGTGATTAATGGTAATAGAATGCCTGCTATTATTAATTGGTGGCCGGTAATCGCCCAGCTTTGAAGCGCGGTTTTCAGTAATTTTAAGGTTAAAATTGAAGTGCAATATCCAATCTGCCATTGTATCAACAGCAGGTTCGGGGAGATAATTTAGTAGAATTTCTTTGTATTTGCTTTTGGGATCTGTCAAGATAAATAAGCCAATAGGGGTGCTAAAGTTAAAAAAAATTACGATTTACTTTAACCACCAATACACCAAAAAGCTACTGAGGTATGCCAGTACTCCCATGTAAACAAATTGTATTAATGGCCATTTCCAGTGTTTGGTTTCGCGGTATACCACAGCAATAGTACTCATGCACTGCATGGCAAAGGCATAAAACAACATAAGCGAAAAACCAACTGCCGGTGTAAACACTTTTTGTCCTGTTTTAGGATTAATTTCAGCAAGCATTTTTTCGCGAATCGATTTAGTATTTTCTGCGTCATTAACACTATATATTGTGCTCATCGTACCCACAAATACTTCGCGTGCTGCAAGAGATGTAACCAATGAAATTCCAATTTTCCAATCGAATCCAAGCGGAGCAATAGCAGGTTCAATTTTTTTTCCGACTAATCCGGCATAACTTGATTCCAGTTTTTCACTCGCAATAAATGCAGCTATTTCAGCATCTGTTAAACGCGATTTATACTCAACCTGTTCATATTTTTTCTCAATTTCCTTAAAGCTATTACCTGGTCCATAGGACGACAAAACCCATAATATCACACTAATTGCTACAATAACTTTTCCTGCATCCAACAAAAATACTTTTACCTTTTCGACCATGGTGAAACCTACATTTTTCCAACGAGGCATTCGGTACACGGGTAATTCCATAATGAAGTAACTTTTCTCTTTCGAGCGCAAAATCACGCGCATTACCCAAGCAGAAAAAATGGCCGCTAAAAAACCAATTAAATAGAGTGCCATGAGCACTAATCCTTGTACATTAAAAAAATAGTAACGTGCATCTTCCGGAACAACAAGTGAAATCAATAAAGTATAAACTGGTAATCGTGCTGAACAACTCATTAATGGGGTAACCATAATGGTAATCATTCGTTCCTTCCAATTGCCAATATTGCGGGCACTCATAATTGCCGGAACTGCGCAAGCAACACCGCTTATTAAGGGTATAACTGATTTTCCATTTAGTCCAAATTTGCGCATTAGTTTATCCATGATAAAACTAACACGACTCATGTATCCGGTATCTTCTAAAATTGCAATAAATGCAAAAAGTAGGGCAATTTGGGGGATAAAAACTGCTACACCACTAAGTCCTGCAATAATCCCATTAACTATTAAATCAGTAAACATGCCGGGTGGTAAGTGATTTTGTGTAAAAGCAGATAATTGCAAAAACAATTGCTCAATCACTTCCATAGGAATCGCAGCAAATGTAAAAATAGACTGAAATATTAAAAATAACACCACTAAAAAAATAACATAGCCCCAAATGCGATGTGTTAAGAGTTTATCTAATTTTTTTGTGCGGAGGTTAGTGGTTTTGCTTTCGCCTTCTTTCACCACCTTCTCCATTATTTCGGCGATTACTTTGTAGCGTTCTATAGACTCAAGTGCTTGTAACTTTTTTGCGTCAAATTGATGGTGGTCTAATAAACGTTGTAGTGCTGCTTTCTTATCAGAATTTAAATTAACAAGCGAAATTATGTTCAAATTATTCGCAAGAATAAATGCAGAGAAATCGCAATTTACATTTACAATTTTTTTAATCTCTTCAATTGTTTCAGGCGCAATTTTGTTAATCTGAAGAATATCGGTTTTTGAATGCTGGGTAGTTTTTGCGATGGCAACTTTTAATTCTTCAATACCTTCGCCCTTTCGTGCATTTAGCTTTATTACAGGTACACCCAACGCTTGGCTCAATTGAGAAGCATCTATTTGAATGCGGTGCTTTTCAGCCAAGTCCATCATGTTCAATGCAAGAACAACCGGCATTTTCAAATCAATAATCTGTGAACAGAGAAATAGACTTCGTTTTAAATTTGTAGCATCTGCAACAATAACAGTGAGGTCAGGAAAATGCTCATTTTCGGGATCGCACAAGGCTTGAAATGCCACCTCCTCATCGATTGATTTTGGATACAAACTATAGGTACCCGGTAAATCTATAAGTGTAGCCTTGACTTTTCCATTGGGAGTATCAAGTAGCAACTCTCCCATTTTTTTATCGACTGTAACACCCGGAAAGTTTCCAATTTTTTGATTTAATCCGGTCAACGAGTTAAACAGGGTAGACTTCCCGCTATTGGGATTTCCAACTAATGCAACATGCAATTGATTTTGATTACTGTTTTTCGACACTGGTAGTTAGCTTTTCAGTTGCATTAAACGATTTCCTCCCTTACACAATAATTCATTTGTTTTGCGATGCACTTAACCTTTTAATCACTACTGTAGCAGCCTCTGATCTTCGCATACTTAGTAAATAACCCGCAACAGAAATAGCAATTGGATCGCCCAAAGGAGCTATGCGCTCAAGCGTAATTATTTCTCCCGGAATGCAACCCATTTCTAAAAACTTGAGTGACATTTCTAAATCGGTAAACGATAAGATACGGGCCGATTCGCCTTCGGTTAATTCGGCTAAATTCTCTACCATTACTAAGTTCTATCTTATTTAGAATTGTTCTAAATATTTAACTTGACGAAAATAGGTATTTAAAAGGATTCATCAAACCTGGCTATAAAAATTACCTATTAATAGTGAGAAAATAGACCGTGTTGTTGAACATTTCTTAGCTTAATCCTTATAAAATATTCATAAGGTGAAACAAATTGCAGGGTAAATCACGTTAAAGCAAAACCAATATTTTTTAGATATTTGTAAAAAACCTCTTCAAAATAGTAACAGACTGCAGCTAAAATGCTATTTTATATAATTCTACACAAATCAGCCTTCTAAAATAAAAACAATGAATAAGAAAAAAGGAGTAAAAACACTGGGCCAATTTATTATTGAAAAACAAGCCGATTTCCCTTTTTCAAAAGGAGAACTTTCACGCTTACTTCGCGATATAGGTATTGCTTCAAAAATTGTACACCGTGAAGTAAACAAAGCAGGATTAGTAGATATTTTAGGTAATGCCGGATCAACCAATGTGCAAGGAGAAGAAGTTAAAAAACTCGATTTATTTGCCAACGAACAATTTATTTCAGCATTAAGTTCAGGTGGTGAATGTTGTGCCATAGCCAGCGAAGAAAATGAAGATATTATTTTGGTTGACAATGCTGTTTCTTCCAATGCAAAATATGTAGTTGCTCTTGATCCATTGGATGGTTCAAGCAATATTGATGTAAATGTTTCAGTTGGAACTATTTTCTCAATTTATCGCCGTAAATCGCTTTCTGGACCTGCAATGCTTGAAGATTTTTTGCAAAAAGGAACTGAACAAGTCGCTGCAGGATATGTAATTTATGGATCTTCTACCATGCTTGTGTATACTACAGGTAAAGGAGTAAATGGCTTTACACTTGATCCTAGCATTGGTGAATTTTGCTTGTCACATCCCGATTTTAAAATTCCGGAAAATGGAAAAACCTATAGCATTAACGAGGGGTATTATGTGCACTTTCCGGAGGGTGTTAAAAAGTACATTAAGTTTTGCCAAGAAGAAGACGCATCTACAAATCGCCCTTACTCATCGCGCTATATTGGTTCGGCCGTAGCCGATATACACCGTAATCTAATTAAAGGAGGAGTTTTTATTTATCCGACTACGAGCAAAAGTCCAAAAGGAAAATTACGTTTAGTATATGAATGTAACCCACTTTCTTTTGTTGTTGAGCAAGCCGGCGGAAAAGCAACCGACGGATTTAAACGTATTTTAGAAATACAACCCGAAAGTCTTCATCAACGTGTTCCTATGTTTATTGGTTCGAACGAAATGGTTGCAAAAGCTGAAAACTTTATGCAGGAATTTTCTCCGGCAAAATAATTTTGTGTGGAGAATAAGTTAAATCAATTATTTGAAAGGCTCGAAAAACAACGCATTAATTTGCTGCTTCAACTCGAGACCTATCCTAATGAAAGATTGAATTTACCTGCCGCAAATAATAAATGGTCGGTAAATCAGATTATTGAACACTTAATTTTGGCCGAGGAAATTTCTATTAAATCGATTCAGGCAAAGGTTTTAACTGCTAAACATTTTGAATCTACCGGTTTACGTACTGCAGTGCGCAAATTTTTACTACGTATTTTTCTTCGATCACCTATAAAGTTTACCGCTCCAGCACTTGTTAGTAATCCTAGAAACACAACTGATTTTTCAGAATTAAAAACGAAATGGGCAACGGTAAGACAGCAATTAAAAGAATTACTGGAATGGTTGCCCGAGCATGTTCTAACGAAATGCATTTACAAACATCCTGTTGCAGGAAAAATGAGCATTTATGGAGGCCTTGATTTTATGTATGAACATGTTCGCAGACATAGACAACAAATAGTTAAGGCCTTGAAATAAAATTTTGAAATCCTATCAGCGAGCGCATAAGCCTCTTCTTAAATAAAGATTTTCAGAATTAATTATACCTTCAACTAATTTCATATCCACAAAAAAGTTATGCAATGAAAACATTCAAGAAATATTTCACTTTACCAGCAAGCCCTGAAGAAGTTTACCTTGCTTTAGTAAAACCAGAAAGTATCATGTTGTGGACCGGCGATTGGGCCGAAATGAGTGAGTTACCTGGAAGTGAATTTTCATTATGGGATGGGAGTATTGTTGGGAAAAATATAGAATTTGAATCCAACAAAAAAATTGTGCAACACTGGTATTTTGATGAAGCATCAAACGATTCAATAGTTACAATTAAATTGCATCCTCAAGGGAATGAAACTTCTATGGAGGTAACTCATACTAACATTCCTGATACCGATTACGACGATATAGCAGCCGGTTGGGTAGAAAGTTATTACGTAAATTTACTTGATTTTTTTGAGGAAGATTAACATCAAAATCGAATTCCTATTACCAAAATATCGTCTGATTGCTCTTGTGAACCCATCCATTCTTCAATGCTGTTTCGCAGTATTTTCTCCTGCTCTTTCATGGACATAGGTTGAATTTGCTGTAACAATTCTCGAAACTTTTTACTCATAAATTTTTTATCGTTGGGCCCACCAAACTGATCACAAAAACCGTCTGAAAATAAATAAAAAGTATCATTGCTTTCAAAAGCAAATTTGTGGTTCTTGTAACTTAATTCTTCCAAATTATACTGACTTCCTCCTACAGGAAACTTACTTGATTTTATTTCCTCAAAGCTATATGAGCGATTATGTACTGTTGCTTTGCTAGATTTTGTTAATCTTAGAAAATTGAATGTACATATTATTTAAAAAACAATTCCTTTCATTTTACCGAAGTATATAACAATTCCAGCCTTTACAAAAATTTTTCTGGCTTGAGCGAGATATACTTCTGCATTCGAATAAGAACTATGTGCTACTAATTCAGGATAAGGTTTATTGATGAACAATGCTTTTACATAATAATCTATAATCAAGGCTTTGCGCAAATGATTTTCGGAGATGCATCCAATTCCTACAAGGTATCTTGTTAAGGTAGCTGTGTTGTTTAAATCAAAGGTTACTACATCGTTTCTGCTCTTAAATTGCATTGAAAACTGTGCATAATTTCCAGAATAATTTGTGTTTTGGGCATCTCTATAAAATCCGGTTATTGCCGATCTTAAGTAGGCAAAATCAATCAGTAATCCATAAAGTTGTAATTTCTTTTTGTGTTGGAAAGGCAAGTAATTTAATTCAAAACCGCCTAGTCGTTGCTCGTAATGTATTTTGGCTTTATTTAATTCATCCTTAAACCTCAGCCGCTGATATCCTCCCTCACCATAAATGTGAATGTTGAATTTTTTTACCAACTTTAGTTTTACATTGGCATTAAAACCAGGGTTTAACATCGATGGCTGTGCTTTTATTTCCGCAATTGCAGTTGAAACAAAAAACAACGAATTGCTCACTCCGATACCAAATCGCACTTGAGCTGTTACAGTATAACAAGCTAAAAAACACAAACTACCGATAGCAAAACGGATCATTTTAAGCCAACGATGATAGTAGAAATTTATTGCTTTAAAGTAAAAAAAGTTGAAGGGTAAAATTCTTAAAATTAAGCTAGTTGCGTTTAAACAACGACTTATAATTTATATTTAGTCCTAGCTTTGTGTAACTTTGAAGCCTTAAAATCTATCAGCAGCTTATTCCCGATTAACAACACATGACGATTAATGACTTAGTAAGTGCTTATCGTAAAAGCGATATAACCACCCGTATAATTTCAGGAATTACTGCCAATCCTACACTAAAAATTCAACTAAAAGGCGCGATTGGATCTTCTGTTTCTTTTATTGCCGCTGCTGTATTTGCTGAAAGTCAAAAAAATCAATTGTTCATCTTTAGTGACAAAGAAGAAGCCGCCTATTTTTTAAACGATATTGAAAATTTAACAGGCGATAAAAATTGCCTTTATTTTCCGCCCTCGTACAAAAAACCTTACGACCCTGAGGCAATTGACAATGCCAATATTTTGCTGAGAGCTGAAGTACTCAACACGTTAAATAAAAGCTCCAAACCCTGCATTGTAGTTAGCTACCCTGAAGCGCTTGCCGAAAAGGTGGTTACCAAAAAGCACTTAACTAAAAACACCATGGAACTTAAGCCGGGTGAGCAAGTTAGTTTGGAGTTTATGATGGACCTATTGCACGAATTTGGTTTTGAGCGAATGGATTATGTGATTGAACCCGGACAATATTCAGTGAGAGGTGGAATTGTAGATGTTTTTTCATTTTCTAATGATCATCCTTATCGAATTGAATTATTGGGAAATGAGGTAGATTCAATTCGCAGCTTTGATGTTGTTTCTCAATTATCCATTGCCAATTTTGCAAAAATTGCAATTGTACCAAATGTTCAGGAAAAAATATTACATGAACACCGTGAATCCTTTCTTGATTTTTTATCCGAAGAAACGATTATTTGGACACGTGATATTGATTTTTGCGCAGAACGAATTCATAAAGAATTTGAACACGCAAGTGAGGCTTATCAAAAAATATCAAGCCTTATCGAACAGCTTCCTCCGGAGGAATTATTTATTGATGATACATCATTCTTAGCTTCTTGCAAAAAAATGCAAGTGGTTGAACAATCCTCCAAAACAAGCTTTCAAAGCGACTTGATTATCACCTGCAATTTTTCTCCTCAGCCCAATTTCAATAAAAACTTTGAGTTGCTTATTGCTAATTTGAGAGAAAATGCAACTAAAAAAATTAAAAATATTTTATTTGCCGACACTGCTAAACAAACCGAACGTATTTATGCAATTCTTGAAGATGTAAAAGCCAATAAAGGACCCAAATTTTCGGCCGATGAAGTGAGCCCAATTTTGCTTTCTATTCATGAAGGATTTATCGATCGCGACTTACAACTTGCCTGTTATACCGATCATCAGATTTTTGACCGGTACCATCGTTATAAAATAAAAAGCAATAACAACAATAAGCAAGCAATTACGCTTAAAGAACTCGGAGCCTTGCAACCCGGCGATTTCATAACACACATCGATCATGGTGTTGGAAGATTTGCAGGACTTGAAAAAATTGATGTTAATGGTAAGCCACAAGAGGCAATACGTTTGGTTTACAAAGACAACGATATTTTATACATCAGTATTCATTCACTTCACCGTATTTCGAAATTTTCAGGAGCTGAAGGATCCACGCCTAAAATTAACAAGCTTGGCTCAAATGCTTGGGCTACTTTAAAGCAAAAAACGAAATCCAAAGTAAAAGAAATTGCCTTTGATTTAATAAGACTTTACGCCAAGCGCAAAGCTCAAAAAGGTTTCGAATTTATGCCCGATACCTATTTACAAACCGAATTGGAAGCAAGTTTTATATATGAAGATACCCCCGATCAAGAGAAAGCTACAGCGGCGCTAAAAAAAGACATGGAAAGTTCGTATCCAATGGATCGCTTAATATGTGGCGATGTTGGTTTTGGGAAAACAGAAGTTGCAATTCGTGCTGCGTTTAAAGCAGTAAACGACAGTAAACAAGTAGCAGTGTTGGTTCCAACTACTATACTCGCACTTCAACATTATAAAACGTTTAGTGAACGATTAAAAGACTTCCCTTGCAAAGTCGATTACATCAATCGCTTTCGAACAGCTAAAGAAATTAAACAAACACTTGATAAACTTGCAAAAGGCGAAGTTGATATTTTAATAGGAACACATCGAATTGTAAGCAAAGATGTTAAATTTAAAGATCTTGGGTTATTGATTATTGATGAAGAACAAAAGTTTGGAGTTGGAACCAAAGACAAATTAAAAGCATTAAAAAGCAATGTTGATACACTTACACTTACAGCAACTCCAATACCGCGAACGCTACAATTTTCGATGCTTGGAGCGCGTGACTTGTCTGTAATTACAACACCTCCTCCAAATAGATATCCGGTACAAACCGAACTCCATACTTTTAATGAAGAGATTATTCGGGATGCTATTTCCTTTGAAGTTTCACGTGGTGGTCAGGTATTTTTTGTACACAATCGAGTTGGAAATATTAGCGAAGTTGCAGGAATGATTCAGCGACTTTGTCCGGGAGTACGAACAGTTGTTGGTCATGGGCAAATGGATGGTGAGAAACTGGAACAGGTAATGCTCGACTTTATTAATCATGAATACGATGTTTTGGTTGCTACCACGATTATTGAATCGGGCTTAGATATTTCAAATGCGAATACCATACTCATTAATCAAGCACATTTGTTTGGCTTAAGCGATTTACATCAAATGCGCGGAAGAGTTGGACGTTCCAATAAAAAAGCTTTTTGTTATTTATTGGCTCCTCCTCAAAGCGTACTTACCTCTGAAGCTAGAAAGCGCTTAAAAGCAATTGAAGAATTTGCTGAACTCGGAAGCGGATTTAGCATAGCCATGCGTGACTTGGATATTCGTGGAGCTGGTAACCTTCTAGGAGGCGAACAAAGTGGTTTTATCAGTGAAATTGGTTTTGAGATGTACATGAAAATTTTGGATGAAGCCATCATGGAATTGAAAAACGAAAATGAAGAAATCCGCAATAGTACTTCAGCCGGTTCCCACCAATTTACCGACTCCCATGCAAGCAATTATGTACTCGATTGCCAAATTGATACCGACATGGAAATTCTAATTCCGGATGAATACATTACCAATATTGGCGAACGCTTAGCACTGTATAAAGAATTAGACGACATTGAAAAGGAAGCAGATTTACATCGCTACGAATTAAATTTGCGCGACCGTTTTGGTGAAGTTCCGAAACAGGTGCGTGAACTAATAAATACAATTCGCTTAAGGTGGATGGCTAAGGACATTGGTTTTGAAAAAGTGGTGCTCAAGAGTTCAA
>Ga0268298_10000767_pt1 | contig 40184 bp, 33 predicted proteins | sample WWTPWeurt_MetaG_FD_194462 | JGI IMG/M metagenome (GOLD analysis project Ga0268298, IMG submission 194462) | Activated sludge microbial communities from WWTP in Nijmegen, Gelderland, Netherland - WWTP Weurt | ecosystem: Engineered > WWTP > Aerobic digester > Activated sludge | place...
GGAGAAAGACCGTCGCGGCGATTTCCAGGCTCAGCAGGATGACCACCGCCGTGGCGAGGGAACCGTAAACCACGCCGACCTTGGAAATCCGCACGAAGTACCAGGCCAGTCCATGACGGAGGAATTCCCAGAGCACCGCGGCAGCGAGCCCGCCCAGGCAGGCATGGGAAACCTTCACCCCACCGGCGGGAAGAACGAGGTACAGCCCGGCGAAGAGCATGGCCTCGAACAGGAATCCCCCCAGGTACAGCAGAGCCCCGGAAAACCCGGCCAGCGACCACTCCCGGCCCAGCCAACGAACCTGTTCTCCCGCCAGGGCCTCCAGAGCGGCAACGGTTCCGCTCAAGACCAGGAGACCGATACCCAGGACCAGGACAAAGCAATAGGGCAGCACCGCCGAAATCAGAAAATGTCGATCGCGGCAGCCCGGGCGGTGGCCAAAGATGACTACCAGGGCTTTTTCCATGACCGAAAAAGCAAGCGAACTGAAAAAGAGCAGGGTCACGAAGAGCAGCGAGCCGATGGCTGCCCGGTCGTCGAGCACGCTCTGGACGTCGGCCAGGACTGCCCGGGATTGACTGGGTACCGCCCACTCCAGATAACGGGAGAGCGCTTCGAGCAGTTCGCCGGTCGCTAGCAAGGGAGACAGGACGACGACCGCCAGGATTAGGAGCGGCACCGCCGACAGCAAGGCGTAATAGGCGATCGCCCCGGCCAGCAGCAATCCCTGATTGCGGAAAAAACTCTTCACCACCGCGACGGCAAAGGCGAACGGATGACGACCCACTTCGGCCGCCGCAGGACTCATCGGCGATACCCCGGACGCGGGCCCTGCGAGCGCATCACTTGGCGACGTTGAGGAAGGGAATCGGGGTGCCCGCGTAAATGGCCGTCGGCAAGGCGCCATTCCACTTTTCGGCCTTGGTCTTTTCCACCTCGATGCGGCGCAGTTCCAGCACGTCCTTGTTCTGCGCCAGGGCGGCATTCTGAACCCGTAGCGCTTCCGCCTGAGCCCTGGCGATGCTCAGGTTGGCGTAGGCCTCCCCGTCGGCCTGCGCCTTGCGCGCGTTGGCTTCGGCCTCGGCGATGGCCACTTTCTGCTTCTGCTCGGATTCGACCGTTTTCAGCTTGTTTTCGGCGGCCAAACGCAATTGCTCCTGGGTCACCTTGTCGTTGATCGCCCGCATGTAGGAATCGGAGAAAGCGAAATTGCGCATGTCGATATTGATGACCTGGGCACCGTAGAGGGCCAGTTTCTCCCGCAGCGCAGCGTTGATGTCGCCGGAGACCTTGGCCCGCTGGGCAATCAGGTCGGGGGCGGTGTATTTGGCGGTCACTGCCTTGAAGATTTCCTGGGTCGCCGTCTGCACGTAGGACGAGAGGTCGCCGTCGTGGGAGTATTTCTCGTAGACCTCGGCCACGCGATCGGTGGCGATGCTGTAGCGGACGGTCATGCTCACCTTGACCGGCTGAGTGTCGCTGGTGCTGCCCTCGGCATTTTCGATATCCGCCTTTTCGGCGCGGATACTGAAGTTGTTCAGCTTTTGCCACGGCGGAAGGACGGCCAGGCCCTCTCCCTCGATACCGACGATCTTGCCGAATTGGGTAATGACTCCCCGGCTTCCGGTGGGCACCGAATAGAAAGGCCAGAGCACCCACACCAGCAACAGGATACCAATTCCCATGGCGATGCGGGACGCGGGGAGCAGGCTTAAATTGATTTGCGGCAGGGGCATGGGGACTTAATCCAAAGGGGAGATGAGTCGGAAACGGCAGGCATTGCGGGCCGGCCGCATCAACCAACCGTCATCAGGCAATCCTGCCCGATGACCCACGAAAATTCAATCCGATTTATTGAAAACTCAAGGGCCATCAACGTTCCAAGTGCCGACCCTGTGGCCGCGGATTCCGACCGCCGTCCATCGTCATCGGGGAAACCGGCTTCCCGCGTCGCCGCTACGGCGCCATCCGGCAGAGCGACGGAGTCAGATGGCTTTGTCCGTTTGGACTGATTCCGGTGGCTTGGCGTCGGGCGTCGTTTCCCGGTGGACCAGGCCCAGCCGATCTAGGTCCGCCAGGCTCATGAGCGGCGAGTACATCAGATCCTCAGGATCGGCCGAGCGCTGCCAGCCGAATACCATTTCCCCCAGCGCCCGCTTGCTTATCTTTGCCAGGCGCATGAGGGCGCGGGGATTGAGTTGCGGACGGCCAGCGGCGTAGTCCAGCAAGCGCGCCAGGGAAACCACCGAACAATTCAGGGCCCGGTTGTGAGACGAGAAGAGGAAGCGAAAATTGGCCGAACGGCCATTGATGTCGCGGGCGGTGAGGAAGACGCGGTAGGTTTCCGGGATCGCTTCCGGCAGGCGGGAAGACGCGGCGGCACCGCGCAGCATGATCTCCTCGGCGATCAACTGCTGGGTACCCGGCAAGTAAGGCACCGCCAGGGGCGGCAGACGGATCGACGCTTTGACCCTCAGACCCAGGTCTTCCTGCAGGGCGCGAGCCAGCCCGGCGGCCAGCTCTTCGGGGAAGTCGTCCAGGGGAACCACGTAGACCCGCACCGCATCGAGGGGGCTCAGCTCTCCCCTGACCTGCCGAATCCCGGCCAGGCACAGCAGGCCTGGCAACGCGCTCAAGAATTGTCGTCGTGCGAAGGGCATAATGCAGTCTCCATGACGCGGGGATTATGCCAGCCTTGCCGCGGGACTCCAAGACGATCGTCAAGAGCGCGGCAAGCCGACGACAAAGCGCGTCGCCTCGGTGTCCGAATGGACCTCCACGCTTCCGCCGTGGGCGTGGACGATGGAGCGGGTGATGGCCAGCCCGAGACCGCTGCCTTCGCCGCCCTCTTGCAGACGGACAAAGCGCTCGAAAATGCGGGGCAGATCCCCAGCCGGGATGGGTTGGCCGCTGTTGGCGACGGTGACCCTTGCCGCGCCGCAGTCTTCCGCCACGACCACCCGTACCCAACCGCCTTCCGGCACATGGCGGATGGCATTGGCCAGGAGATTGCCCAGGGCGCGCTGGAGCATTCCCCTATCCCCGGGAACCGGAATGTCCACACCCTCGACGCTCACGCTGCGCCCTTCCGCCAGAATCCCGTAGTACTCGGCCAGTTGCCGGGCCAGCGTCAGCAGCGGGACCGGTTCGCGCTGGGGAATCACGAGCCCATGGTCGGCTTTCGCCAAAAAAAGCATGTCGCCTATCATCCGGGCGAGACTGTCGTACTCCTCCAGACTGGAGGCCAGCAAATCCCGGTATTCGTCGGCGGTCCGGACGCGGGAAAGGGAGACCTCGGTCTGCATGCGCAAGCTGTGCAGCGGGGTGCGCAATTCGTGGGCCAGGTCGGCGGAAAAATCCGACAGTCGTATGAAGGATTCCTCCAACCGGGCCAGCATGGCGTTGAATGCCGCCACCAACTCGCGCAACTCCGTCGGAACTCCCCTCGTCGGCAACCTCTCCCCCAGGCTGCCCGCTGAAATCCGTCCGGCGGCCTGGGCCATGGAGCGCACCGGCGCCATGCCCTTGCGGGCGATCAGCACCCCGACCCCGACGGTCAGGAACGCCGCTGCGAGGACCGCCAGCCAGAAATCCCGCCGCATGTCGTCGAGAAACCGGGTGTGGTGGGCGATATCCCGAGCCACCACCACGCGGGCCGTCTCGCCCCAGCCAGTATCGACGCTCCCGGCCACCGCGCGCAGCGTCCGCCCAGCTGCAACGACCGCTGCGGGCGCCTCTCCCACCTCTGCCGCCACCCCGGGGAGGGCGCCGGCGGGAGCCTCATCCGGCCAACGGAAGAGCGGCCCGGACGTCCCACCATCGATGGCGACCCACAAGCCGTGGTGCCCGACCAGCGACTCGACCAGTCCCGCCCGCAAGGCCTCGGCACTCGCTGCGCCGGCGGCCGCATGGCGCGCCAGTTCCAGCTTGCCTAGCAGTTCGTGGCGGTCGAGTTCCAGCATGTGCTCATCCGCCGCTCGCCCCAGGTACACCCCCAGGGCGGAAAATACGGCCACCGCGAGCCCCGCGAAGGCCAGCGAAAGGCGCAGGGTCAGCGACGCGGGAAGCAGCTTCACCGTAGCTCCAGCACGTAGCCCATGCCGCGCAGGGTATGGATCAGCTTGGGCTCGAAACCGTCATCCACCTTGGCCCGCAGGCGGCGGATGGCGACTTCCACCACGTTGGTGTCCGAATCGAAATTCATGTCCCAGACCTGGGAGGCGATGAAGCTCCGCGCAAGCACCTCGCCCGGTCGGCGCAGAAACAATTCCAGCAGGGCGAATTCCTTGGCCGTCAGGTCGATCCGGCGGCCCGCCCGCAGCGCCCGACGCTTGACCACGTCAAGCTCCAGGTCTGCCAGCACGAGGACGTCGGGCTCCTTCGCCCTGCCTCTCCGGAGCAGGGTCCGCACGCGAGCGAGCAGTTCCGAAAAGGCGAAGGGTTTGACCAGATAGTCGTCGGCCCCCAGTTCGAGGCCTTTGACGCGATCCTCGACCCGGTCGCGCGCCGTGAGAAACAGGACCGGCATCTCCCGCCCGGCCGCCCGCAAGGCCTTCAGCACGTTCCAGCCGTCGAGGCCGGGCAGATTGACGTCCAGCACGATGAGGTCGTAGCCCCCGGAAAGGCCCTCGTGCATGCCGTCCAGACCGTCGCGGACGAGGTCCGCCGTAAATCCGGCCTCGGTCAGTCCCTGCCGCAGATAATCGCCGGTCCGGACTTCGTCTTCGACAATGAGGATTTTCATGCCGCCATTGTGTCGCAAGACGATCCTTACGCGGTATCTCCCGCAGCCTCCGGTCAGTTTCCCTCGACTTCCGGACCGCGATATCCAGGGCGGGAGAAAGGTGATAATTTGCGCTCCCTGACCGTCCATCGACTTTGCAATGCCCCCACGTCTCGCCCAGGAAAACCGGTTCACGACCCACGACGGGGTTGAGCTCTTCTACCGCCATTGGCCTGCCACGACCCCCCGGCGGGGCGCCATCCTGCTTTTCCACCGGGGCCACGAGCACTCCGGCCGCATGGCCCATCTGGTCGACGAACTCGACCTGCCGGATTTCGATTTCTTCGCCTGGGACGCCCGGGGGCACGGCCGCTCGCCCGGCCCTCGCGGCTACTCGCCAGGCCTGGACTTCACCGTCCGCGACGTGCAGACCTTCGTCGATCATCTTGGTGCCGCCCACGGCCTCGATCCCCGGGACGTGGCCGTGGTCGCGCAAAGCGTGGGGGCCGTCGCCGTCGCCGCCTGGGTTCATGACTACGCCCCGCCGATCCGCTGCCAAGTGCTGGCCGCACCGGCCTTCAAGGTCAAGCTCTACGTCCCCCTCGCCCGGCCGGGATTGCGGCTTCTGCAGGCGCTGAGGGGCAATTTCTACGTCCAGAGCTACGTCAAGGCCCGCTTTCTCACCCAGGACGCGGAGCGCCAGGCCGACTACGACCGCGATCCGCTGATCAGCCGTGCCATTTCGTCCAACATCCTGCTCGAACTCTACGATGTCGCCGAGCGGGTGGTCGCCGACGCCGCGGCTATGGTCACCCCAACCCAGTTGCTCCTCTCGGGCCGGGACTGGGTGGTTCATCCCGGCCCGCAGCACGACTTCTTTGCCCGCTTGGGCAGCCCGATCAAGGAAAAGCACGTCTTTTCCGATTTCTTTCACGACACCCTGGGCGAGCGGGACCGCCAGCCCGCCATCGCCCAGGTGCGGCGCTTCATCGTCGAGCGCTTTGCCCTGTCTCCGGCCGTGACGAATCTGGCCGATGCCGACCGCCGCGGAGCGAGTTTCGACGAGGCGCAAGCGCTGGCAGCGCCCCTGCCGCTCCTTTCGCCCCGAGGTCTCTACTGGGCCGCCACCCGTGCTGCCCTGCGCTTCGGCGCCTGCCTCTCCGCAGGCCTGCGCCTGGGGCAGACCACCGGCTTCGATTCCGGCAGCACCCTGGATTACATCTACCGCAATGTCGCCACCGGCTGGGGCCCTCTGGGCCGGCTCATCGACCGCAATTATCTCAACGCCATCGGCTGGCGCGGCATCCGGGAACGCAAGCGCCATCTGGAGGAGCTCCTCCGGCGGGCGCTCGCCCGCCTCGCCGAAGAAGGCCGTCCCGCCCACATCCTGGACGTTGCCGCCGGCCACGGCCGCTATGTCCTCGATGCCCTGCCCAGCGTCCCCCGTCGGCCCCGCTCCATCCGTCTGCGGGATTACAGTCCGATCAACGTCGCCGCCGGCCGGACCTTGCTCGCCGAACGCGGCTGTACCGACATCGGCAGCTTTGAACAGGGCGATGCCTTCGACAGGAAGTCCCTCGCCGCCCTCTCCCCCCAGGCCAATGTCGGTATCGTCTCCGGACTCTATGAGCTGTTCCCGGACAATGCCCGGGTGCGGGAATCCCTGGCCGGTCTCGCCGAGGCCATCGAACCCGGCGGCTACCTGATCTACACCGGCCAGCCCTGGCACCCGCAACTGGAACTGATCGCCCGCGCCCTCACCAGCCACCGGGACGGCGTCGCCTGGGTCATGCGCCGCCGGAGTCAGGCCGAGCTCGATCAACTGGTCGCCGCGGCCGGCTTCGAAAAGCTGGAACAGCGCATCGACCGCTGGGGCATCTTCACCGTCTCCCTGGCCCGCCGGAGGCCCGGGTCATGAATCGTTTCCGGAGTCCCCCGAGGTCTTCCGATTGACTCCGATGGCGGCTGCGCCGCCCGAATCCCTGCCCTGGCGGCGCAGCCTCGCCTGGCTGGCGTTCCTCGCCCCCCTCTTCTTCCTCAGCTATGGCTACGCCAACCGCATCGCAGAGGCCCGCGCGGTCACCACCAGCGTCCACTTCGCCTGGGAGCGCGCCATCCCCTTCCTGCCCTGGACCATCGTCCCCTACTGGTCCATCGATCTCCTCTACGGGCTCTCCTTTCTCCTCTGTCGCACCCGCCGGGCCGTGGACGTCCACGGCCTGCGCCTTCTCACCGCCCAGGGGATCAGTGTCGCCGGCTTCCTCGCCTTTCCGCTGCGCTTCGATTTCCCCCGACCGCCGGCGGACGGCCTCCCGGGAGCCCTGTTCGGCGCCCTCGCCAGCTTCGACAAGCCCTACAACCAGGCTCCAGCCCTCCATATCGGCCTGCTCCTCATCATCTGGGTGCGCTTCGCGGAAGCGACCCGCGGTCCTGGTCGTCTGGCCGTCCATGCCTGGGCCGCCCTGATCGCCGTGTCCACCCTCACGACCTTCCAGCATCATTTCATCGACCTGGCCACCGGCGCGGCAGTCGGACTCCTCTGCCTGTGGCTGTGGCCCGACGTCGGACCCGGCCTGGTGACCGGCTGGCGCAGCACCACCGACCCCACCCGGCGTCGACTCGCCGGTCGCTATGCTGCCGCCGCCGGGATTTGCGCCCTTCTCGCCACGCCCGGCGGTACTGCGCTCTGGCTCCTCTGGCCCGCGCTGGCGCTGACCGCCGTGGCACTCATCTACCTGGGGCTCGGCCCCGCCGGATTCCAGAAAGGGAACGGACGTTCCTCGCCGGCCACGACCGCGCTGCTCGCCCCTTATCGCCTCGGCGCCTGGATCAACTCCCGGCTGTGGACCCGCGGGGACGCCAAAGCGGTGAGGGTCGCCGACGGCGTCTGGTTGGGCCGCCTTCCCTCCCGGCTGGACGCCAGCGGCGCGGGCTACGCCACCCTGGTGGACCTCGCCGCCGAACTGCCTCCCCCCTGCGGCCCCTGGGCCACGATCAGCCTGCCCTGGCTCGATCTCGTCCCCCCCGGCGCCGCCGCCCTCGCCGAGGCCGCGGCGATCATCGAAGACCGGCGGGCGGCGGGCCCTCTGCTGGTCTACTGCGCCCTCGGCTACTCGCGCAGTGCGGCGGCAGTGGCCGCCTGGCTTCTTGCCAGCGGCCGCGCCTCCGACCCGGACGACGCCATCGCCCAGGTACGCCGGGCACGGCCCCAGGCGAGAATCGGCCCGATCCAGCACGAGGCGCTGACCCTCCTGGCGAGTCGAGCAACCTCAATCCCCAGCCCACACCCTTGATTCCCCCGCCGGCCTTTTGCACACTCCCATTAGCGTTCGCCCTTAGACCCCACTCCGGAGCATTTCCATGCGTGCCTTCCTTGCCATCCTGATATTTGCCCTGACCGCCGGAATACTCCCCGCCGCCGCGGAAGACGACCGCGCCGCCGACCGTCAGGCCCTCCTCGCCATCCTCAAGGACGTGGAGACCGGGATCAACCAGGCCAATGTCGAACTCATGGCCAAACACATCGACGAGAAGGGGGTGGTCACCTGGCTGAACGCAGAAGTCTCGCGGGGACCCGACGAGGTCCGCGACTATTTCAAGCGCATGGTCGGCGACGCCCCGGGAACCATCCTCAGCAAGTACTCCACTCACCCCAAGATCGCCGGACCGGCAGTCTTCTATGGCGACTTTGCCGTCGCCCACGGGACTACTGCCGACGAATTCACCCCCCATCACCGCTCGGTCTTCCGTTTCGACTCCCGTTGGACTGTCAGCCTGCGCAAGGTCGAAGGCAATTGGAAAATCGTGGCGCTCAATCTTTCGACCAATACCTTCAACAACGTGTTGATTGCCGAATTGGAGCGCATGGCCGTGGTGGCCGGCGTGGGTGGACTCGTGGCCGGTCTGGCGCTGGCCGGCCTGTGGGGCTGGATGAGGCGACGGAGAGCCTCTTAGGGATTCATGGGCTCCGGGGACGTCCGCAGTCGGGGTGCGCACAGCCCGAATTGACTCTCTCTCGACTGTTTGGGCGATAAGCGAAGGGCCTAGGCGAGCAAAAAGAACCCGCCTTGCGGCGGGTGCCAATCCTACTTGCGTAGGGAGAGCGGAGGAGACTAATTTCGGGGTTGCGGGTCGAGCATTGCCTGGAATTGGCCCGACCCGACGAAATTCAAAGAATGACCGCGATGTCTTCGCGGCGAACCAAATCCTCTTCGAGCTGCCGAGCATCCAGCATCAGCGCGTCCTGAGCGGCCAGCAGACCAACCACCTTGCCCAGATCGTCGACGACCGGCAGATGTCGAAAACCGCCTTCATACATGAGATGCAAGGCGTGACCAAAGGGTTTGTCCTTGTGGATGGTCTGCGGATCCTTGGTCATCACGCTCCAGACGCGCAAGCTGTCCATGGGGCAATCCAGGGCGACGCAGCGGAACACGATGTCTCGCTCGGTCAAGATGCCGAGAAGCTTGTCGTCCTTGACCACGAGGACGGCAGAGGACCGCCACTCCTTCATCAGGTAGGCGCATTCGCGAATCGAGTGGGTAGGCAGAACTGTGGGGAAGGGCCGGTGGCCGATGACTTCACGAATCGAACGATGGGGCATGGCATCTCCTTTCGAGGGCAATGCAGATGATCCGAGCTTGCGCCAAGTTTCAGCGCCTGCATGCGCTCAGGCTCAGAATTCCTTCAGAACCCTCGCGATGCACGCAATGATCAAGGCAACATTTGGTCCACCCGATCGATCAAAGAGAAAAACCAAGAAAATCAGTCGGGTAATTTCCCCAGACGATGGACGCCGCTACCAAGTAACGCACAGTTTGGGTGAGCCCCCGGGTGCCCAGCCGCCAAATTGGTGCAGCCGCTGCGCGGAATCTCTCCCTACCCTTACCCCGGATCGGACTTGCTTCCGGGCCAGGAGCACCGCCGCGCCCCGCGCCCGATTCACTCCGAAGCCGCTCGCCGACGCCGCTCGCCCTGGAAGCAAGGCTGCTCGGATTTCTGCGGTGATCCGAAACCTTCCCTGCAAGCCCGGATTACAAACATGTAATCCGGCCGTCAGCCTGCCGACGACCGTGCTTCGGCATCATGTCCCCACTGTTCCAACCCCGGGAAACCACCATGCATCGTTTCGCCTTCGTCGCATCGCTCGCCTTCGCAATGTCCGCCATCGCCGCAGACGGTCATGACCACGGCGCCCAAACCGCCAAGCAGACCGCAGCAGCGCCACTGACCGACGGCCTGATCAAGAAGGTGGACAAAGCAGCCGGCGAGGTGGTCATCCAGCATGGCAAACTGGACAGCATCGGCATGCCTCCCATGACCATGGCTTTTGGCGTCGCCGACAAGGCCTGGCTGGACAAACTGAAACCCGGCGATAAGATTCGCTTCGCCGCCGAGCTTAAGGGCGGCAACGCCATCGTCAGCCGTTACGAACTCGCCAAATAGGGTCATGGTCCGTCCATCGCTTCTCCTTCTCGCCGCGCTGTTTGCTGTCGGCTTCTTCGCCCTCCCCGCCGCCACCGCGGACACACTCCCCGGCGCAACAGTGGAAAGCCTGCTGGCTGCCGCGCGAGAGGGCAGTCCGGATCTGCGCATGGTTCGCCTGGAAGCCGATGCGGCGGCCGAAAGGGTAGGCCCCGCGGGGGCTCTGCCCGACCCTGTCTTCCGACTCGAACTGGAAAACATCACCCGCAACGGCAGCCAGAATCCGACCCTGTTGCCCGGCCGCACGGGCGATACCAAGTACACCCTCATGCAGCCCTTGCCCTTCTGGGGCAAGCGCGACTTGAAGCGCGAGGCCGCCGCTGCCGAGGCCGACGCCGCTCGTGGCAAGGCGGGCGATGCCTGGGCCGAGATCGCTGGCCGCATCAAGGCCCTTTACGCCGAATACTGGCTTTCCAGCCATACCCTTGACCTGATCCGCGAAAACATCGACCTCACCGACCGCCTGGAGCGCATTGCCCAAGCGCGCTATGCGGGAGGACTGGCACCGCAACAGGACGCCATCCGCGCCCAGGTGGAAAAGAGCAGTCTGGAAGCCGAATTCGTCGCCATGGAAAGCGAACGTCACCACCAGATGGTGTTCATCAACGCCATGCTCGCGCGACCCGCCAAAGCGCTGCTGGCCGACCCGGTCGCTCTGCGCACCGTGCCCCCGGCTGCCATACTCGATCCCGCAGCCCTGGCCGAACGCCTGCAGGCCAACAATCCCCAGCTGGCGATCGAGAGCGCCCGGATCAACGCCGCGGAAAAAGGGCGCGATCTCACCTACCGCAACCGCTATCCCGATCTCACCGTCGGCTTGGTTCCCATGCAGGTGCAGAACCGCGTGGACAGCTGGAGCCTGATGTTCGAGGTCGCGATTCCCCTGCAGCAGGGAACTCGCCGAGCCCAGGAGCGCGAGGCGGAGCGCATGCTGGAAGCGGCCCAGGCCCGCAAGGAGGCTCTCGGCCACCGGCTTCTCGGCGACGTAGCGGCGGCGGCATCCAATCTGGAAGCTGCTCGGGCCACCGAACGCATCACCGCCACCCGCCAGCTGCCGCAGGCGGAGCTGGCCTTCAAGGCGGCTCTCGCCGGGTATGAAACGGGCAAGGTGGACTTCGCCACCCTGCTCGACGCCCAGAAGCAGATCCGCGGGGCCAAGCTGAGCCTCATCCGTTCCCAGGCCGCCCAGCAGGCTCGCCTGGCCGAAATCGAACGCCTCCTCGGGGAAGACCTGTGAAAACCGGCACGACGCTCATTGCCATCGCCCTCGCCGCAACCGTCGGCGTCGGGGTAGGTTACCGTTTCGCGCCCTCGGGCCAGCCGGCGACTTCTGCCCCCGTCACGGCCGAAGGCGGCATGCCGGCGAAGAAACTCCTCTACTACCGCAACCCCATGGGCCTGCCGGACACTTCACCGACACCCAAAAAGGATTCCATGGGGATGGACTACATCCCGGTCTATGAAGGAGAGGAAACGACCGACGATGCCGGGAGCGTCAAGCTCAGCCCGGCCAAGGTTCAGAAGCTGGGCGTCAAGACCGCCCAGGCCACGCTGCAGACCCTGGACAAGTCCGTCCGGGCGAGCGGCCGCGTCGAGGTCGACGAGCGCCGCACCTACGCCGTCACCGCCAAATTCGAGGGCTACATCGAACGCCTGTACGTCAATACGACCGGCCAGCCGGTCGGTCGTGGCCAGACCCTGTTCGAGGTCTACAGTCCCGAGCTGGTCTCCGCCCAGCGGGAATACGCCATCGCCGCCCAGGGCGTGGGCAGTTTGAAGGACGGCGGCGACGCTGCCCAGGGGGCCATGCGGCAGTTGGCCGAATCCGCCCTGCTGCGCCTGAAGAACTGGGACATTTCCGAAGAGCAGGTCAAGGCCTTGGCCAAGTCCGGCGAAACCAAGCGCACTCTCACCTTCCGCTCGCCGGTGGCGGGCATCGTCACCGAAAAGAAGGCCGTCCAGGGCATGCGCTTCATGCCCGGCGAAACCCTCTTCCAGGTCGCGGACATTTCGGCGGTCTGGGTCCAGGCCGACGTTTTCGAGCAGGACATTGGCAGTCTCCGTCCCGGCCAGAAGGCCACGGTACGCATCAACGCCTACCCGGGCGAGGCCTTCGAGGGCAGCATCGCCTATGTCTACCCCATGCTGAAGGCGGAGACGCGCACCGTACCGGTCCGCATCGAACTGGCCAACCCCGGCGGCCGACTCAAACCCGCCATGTACGCGGACGTCGAGATCCCCATCGGCGGCAAGGCGCCGGTCGTTGCCGTGCCCGCCTCGGCGGTGATCGACAGCGGCCAGCGCCAGGTGGTGCTGGTCCAACTCGGCGAAGGCCGCTTCGAGCCCCGCCCGGTCAAGCTCGGCGCCCGAGGCGGCGATTTCGTCCAGGTGCTGGACGGCATCCAGGAAGGCGAGACGGTGGTGGTTTCCGCCAACTTTCTCATCGATGCCGAAAGCAACTTGAAGGCCGCCCTCTCCGGCCTTCAGGCAGCGGAAACCACGAAGCCGGCCACGGTGGGGCACCAGGCCGAAGGCATCCTGAACGCGGTGGACGCGGCCGCCGGTGCGGTCACGGTCAGCCATGGTCCGGTGGCCAGCCTCAACTGGCCGGCGATGAAGATGGATTTCGTCCTGGCAAATCCTGCGCTGGTACAAAACATCTCGCCGGGGAGCCAGGTCGCCATCGAGTTCGTCGAGCGGAAACCGGGCGAGTGGGTGATCACTTCGATGAGACCGGCTGCCGCGCCGGCAACGCACCCGCACTGACCCATGCTCAACGCGCTCATCGACTGGTCGGCCAGGAATCGCTTCCTGGTCCTCTTGGCCACCGTCTTCGTGGTGGTCGCCGGCATCTGGTCGGTGGTGAAGACTCCCCTGGATGCCATTCCCGATCTCTCCGACGTCCAGGTCATCCTGTACACCGAATATCCCGGCCAGGCGCCCCAAGTGGTGGAGGACCAGGTCACCTACCCGCTGACCACGGCGCTCCTCTCGGTGCCCAAGTCCAAGGTGGTGCGGGGCTTTTCCTTCTTCGGCGCGAGCTTCGTCTATGTCATTTTCGAGGACGGCACCGACATCTACTGGGCCCGGTCCCGGGTCCTGGAATATCTCAACGCCGTCTCCGGCCGCCTGCCCAAGGGGGTGACCCCCACCCTGGGTCCCGACGCCACCGGCGTCGGCTGGGTCTATCAGTACGCCGTGCTGGCCAAGGACCGCACGCTCGCCGAGCTGCGCACCTTGCAGGACTGGTATATCCGCTACCAGCTGACCAAGGCGGCCGGCGTCGCCGAGGTGGCTTCGATCGGCGGTTTCGTCCAGCAGTACCAGGTGACCGTGGACCCGGTCAAGCTCAAGGCCTACGGCATTCCTCTGATGCAGGTGGCCGAGACCATCCGCAATTCCAACCGGGATGTCGGCGGCCGCACCCTGGAGATGGCGGAAACCGAATACATGGTACGGGGCCGCGGTTACCTCACCGGCAAGGCGGACATCGAGAACCTGGTGTTGAAAGCCCAGGGCGGCACGCCCGTGCTGGTGCGGGACATCGGCCGCGTCGAACTGGTGGCCGACGAGCGCCGGGGCCTCACCGAATTGAACGGCGAAGGCGAGGTGGTGTCGGGCATCGCCATGGCCCGTTACGGCCAGAACGCCCTTGAAGTCATCGCCAACCTCAAGGAAAAGGTGGCCGAGATCGGCGCCGGGCTGCCGACCGGGGTCACCATCGAAACCGTCTATGACCGCTCCGAACTGATCCATCGGGCCATCGACACCCTGAAGCGGACGCTGACCGAGGAGAGCCTGATCGTCGCCCTCGTGTGCGTCGTCTTCCTGCTCCACGTGCGCTCTGCCCTGGTCGCCATCGTCATGCTGCCGGTGGGCATCCTCGCCGCCTTCATCGGCATGCGGGCCATCGGCATCAATTCCAACCTGATGAGCCTGGGCGGCATCGCCATCGCCATCGGCGCCATGATCGATGCCGCCATCGTCATGATCGAGAACGCCCACAAGCATCTCGAACGCTTGCAGCCTGGCGAATCCCGCACCGAAGCCATGATCGCAGCGTGCAAGGAGGTCGGACCCGCGCTGTTTTTCAGCCTCCTCATCATCACCGTTTCCTTCCTCCCCGTCTTCACGCTGGAGGCCCAGGAGGGCCGGCTCTTCGCACCGCTGGCGTGGACCAAGACCTTCGCCATGGCGGCAGCCGCCTTCCTGTCGGTGACCCTGGTGCCGGTGCTGATGCTCGTCTTCATCCGCGGTCACATCAAACCGGAAGCCGAGAACCCGGTGAATCGGGTCCTCATCAGCCTTTACCGGCCGGTCATCGCCGCCGTCATGCGGGCGAAGCTGGCCACCGTGGCGCTCGCCGTCGTCGCCCTGGCCGTCACCGTCTACCCCGCCAGCCGCCTGGGCAGCGAGTTCATGCCGACCTTGAACGAAGGCACCCTCTTCTACATGCCCACCACCCTGCCCGCCCTGTCGGTAACCAAGGCGGCGGAACTGCTGCAGACCCAGAACAAGATCATCAAGAGCTTTCCGGAGGTGGCCTCGGTGTACGGCAAGGCGGGCCGCGCCCAGACCGCCACCGACCCGGCGCCCCTGGAAATGTTCGAGACGGTGATCAACCTGAAGCCGGAGACCGAATGGCGCCCCGGCCTCACCACAGACAAGCTCATCGCCGAGCTGGACAAGGCCCTGCAGTTCCCCGGCGTAGCCAATTCCTGGACCATGCCCATCAAGGCGCGCATCGACATGCTCTCCACCGGCATCCGCACCCCCATCGGCATCAAGGTCTTCGGCAAGGACCTGGCCGAAATGGAGCGCCTGGCCAAGGAAATCGAAGCCGTGGTCAAGGCCGTTCCCGGCACCACCAGTACCTTCGCAGAACGCCTCACCGGCGGCTACTACCTGGACATCGTTCCCGACCGCACGGCCCTGGCCCGCTACGGCCTCACCGTCGGCGAAGTGCAGGACGTCATCACCACCGCCCTGGGTGGCGAGATGGTGACCACCACCGTCGAGGGCCGCGAACGCTTCGGCGTCGTCGTGCGCTACCCCCGCGATGCCCGCAGCGACCCGGAACGCATCGCCCGCGAGGTGCTGGTACCGGTGGCCGGGGAGATGGGCGGGGCGGCGGCCATGGTGCCCCTCGGCCAACTCGCCAAGGTTCAGATCACCACCGGCGCCCCCGCCATCCGCACGGAAAACGCCCTGCTCTCCGCCTACATCTACGTGGACATCCGCGACCGCGACATCGGCTCCTACGTCGCCGAAGCAAGGAAGGCCGTGCAGGAAAAAGTGAAATTCACCCCCGGCACCTACGTCGCCTGGAGCGGCCAGTTCGAATACATGGAGCGGGCTCTGGCCAAGCTGAAGGTGGTGGTGCCGGTGACCCTGCTGATCATCTTCCTGCTCCTCTACCTGAACTTCCGGCGCATCACCGAGACGCTGATCGTCATGCTCTCGGTGCCCTTCGCCCTGGTCGGCGGGGTGTGGCTGATGTGGGCGCTGGGCTACAACCTTTCCGTAGCGGCGGCGGTCGGCTTCATCGCCCTGGCCGGGGTGGCGGCGGAAACCGGCGTCGTCATGCTCATCTACCTGGACCACGCCTGGGAGGGCGTGAAGACGCGGTGCCTTGCGGCAGGCACCGTCCCCACTGCCACCGATCTCTACGCCGCCGTGATGGAAGGGGCCGTCGAGCGGGTGCGCCCCAAGATGATGACCGTTACCGCCATCATGGCCGGCCTGCTGCCCATCCTCTGGGGCACCGGCACCGGATCGGAAGTCATGAGCCGCATCGCCGCGCCCATGGTGGGCGGGATGATCTCATCGACCATCCTCACCCTGGCGGTGATTCCGGCAATCTACGCCCTGATCCAGCAGCGTCGCCTGGCAAAGTGACGCTTCAGGCGTACGCCGCTTGCTTCATCACCCCGGCGAGGGTGGTGTAGGCCGTCGTCCAGGCGCCTTCCACCGACGGCGTGAAAAGCTCGCCCAAGCCCTGCCCAAGGGTCCAGAGAAGGGCGGCCCCTACCGTGTCGTAGTGTTCCGCTTTGACCCCGTAACCGACATGCCGTCGACCCAGACTCTCAACCGCCTCGATCAGTGGCGCCAGGTTATCCAGGCTGGTGACCACCGTGTTGAGCGTCACCATCAGCTTACGCTGCTGTTCGGCCATGTCGCCCTTGAACAGGCCTTTCAAGGCAGGATCGAGCTCGAAGAGGCGAGCATAGAAAATGGCAGCAGCGGTATCCTGAATCGGCAGCACCTTTTGCCAACTCTCACGAACCAAGGCGATCTCTTCCGGGGACATGGGCAACCTCTCATCAACGTTGAAGGGGATAGTCTCTGGGGCGTTCCGGGCGACCCTGCCTTTGGGCATGCACTTGCCGTGCCAAGCTCCAGAGACCAGGCCTAGCGATCTCCCATCGGCCTCGCCTGCAGGACCTTCGCCGCGCCTCGGAAGAACGGCCGCCGGCTTTGCCGTCTCCAAGCGCACAACATGGGTGACGGCGCGCAATCCGGCGCTCCACGACGGTGCAAGGATGAGGAACTGAAAGCATCCTATCCCCGGTCAGACGGGGCGAGCCCTACTAGGCGGCTTCCCCCAACCGTCATTTTGTCCTAAGGTTAAACAGTTCAGAGTCATCGCAGACCTTGCCATGCAGATCTCCGGCTTCGGCCCCGTTGCTTCACTTTATGACGCGTTCAGTGCCGGACGCGCCACGGGAGAACGGGCACCTGCCCCATCGGACGGCCGCCTGAGCGCGGAAGACGAGGAAGTCATCCGGAAGCTGAAAGCCCGTGATCAGGAGGTTCGCCGGCACGAACAGGCCCACATCGCGGCGGCCGGCGGCTTGGCCGTATCAGGGGCGAGCTTCACCTACCAACGCGGGCCGGATGGCGTCAATTATGCCGTCGGCGGTGAAGTCACCATCAGCACCGCCCCGGGAAGAACCCCCGAGGAAACGCTGCGTCGCGCGGACGCCATCCGCCGCGCCGCCCTGGCCCCGGCCGACCCGTCCGGACAGGACCACGCAGTGGCCGCCGCGGCCGATCAGATGGCCCGCGAGGCGCAGATGGAACTGACCGACAAGGCCCGCGAAGTAGAGCCCGAAGACGACCGCCGGGCAGCGGTCGAACGCGCCTATGGGGCGATTGCCGGCCCCCCTTCCTCCCAGATCAACGCTTACGCCTGACGCGGCAGTGGGCTACCCGCCCAATGCGTCCGCGATGCGCACCCCACCAAGCGCCTGATCACCCGGCCTGCAGCCAGCGCTCGACAAATCCCTGGGCGTCGGGTAGCCAGTCGCGAAAATCCTCGGCGAACCCGGCGGAGTCGAGGATGAAGTCGTCTTCGCCACCGGCCAGGGGATTGGGTTGGCGGGCCCGACGCGCCATACGCGCCAGGACGTCGGCAATGCCTTCGACCCCCGCATAGCTGCCCAGCCAGTTCTCGCGGGCCATCAAGACCATCGATTGGCGCGCCGATTCGGGAAGGTCGTCGAGACGGCCGCCGATGGCGGCGTAGACGCCGGAGCAGTAACTGCCCAGGGACTCCGGGTGCAGCGCATCCCAGTCCCGGGCCAGAAGGTGATCGTAGAAAATGTCCACGAGGACGCCGGCGTAGCGGCGCCGCTCGGCCGACATACGCCCGCGGCTACGGCGGAAGGCGGGCTGTGATTCGGCGAAAGCGTCGATCGCCCGATGTAGCGCCACCCCCCGAGCAAGATCCTCGGGCAGCGAACCGGGCAGCGCTCCCTTGATCCAGTCGCCCACGACGCCCCCGACCACCAGGGCGGGATCGTCACCGACGAGAAAGGCGTGGGCGAGGAAGTTCATGAGTGGCAATAGATGAGACAAGGGGGTCTTGGGGTCCGACGAGATCGCCCCTTTCCGGAAAGTTGCTCCGAAAGGGGATGGCCTGCCGGACAGTCACCGCCTCTGCCGAAAGACCGACGAAGGAGCAACCGCCCGTTGGACGCCATTCGCGTACAGATATTCCCTGTGGACCTTCTGCAATCTGTTCAGTCAATGGGGCTCAAACCCAATACTTGCAGCTCGGCTGAAGCAAGCTGTTAGCCACCTCTTAGCACCCAGGCCCGAGGATTGTGTTCAAAGCCTAGCCTCGGATAGTAGTCATTTGCTTTTGGCGCAGACAAGAGAACGATCATGCACTCGCGGCCCAAGCGGCGTTTCGTTTCTTGAATGAGCTGCCCGCCGATGCCCTGCCGTTGATAGTCGGCATCGACCGCGAGGTCTGCGAGATAAGCAACGTAGGTGAAGTCTGTCATCGAGCGAGAAATACCCACGAGGCGATTTCCATGCCACGCTGAAATGATGAGGTTGGAATTGTTCAGCATGCCCTCGAAGATATCGGGACGATCGACCGGTCTTCTTTCGCCGAGCGTAGATCTCCTGTAGAGATCAATCGCGACTTCGACCGAGATCAGGGCACCATCTCTATATTCAATTTTCATTTTTGCGGACAGGCCGGCAGAACGGCGCGCTAAATTTTTTCAGCATATCGAAGGGCATACACCGTGTCGAGCTGACCGAACCCAACCATGACCCAAAGCCTCTGCACCTTTCCGCCGCCAGCATCACAGCCCGCCTCAACCCGGAATGCTACGGTCGGCCTCCAGAAAAGGCCAAAACCAGAACGCCGATCAGGACGATCAGATCATCCCGTACTTCTTCAGCTTGTCGTACAGCGTCGTCCGCGCCACTTTCAGCGCTTCGCCGGTGCGCGCGATGTTGCCTTCCTGCAGCGTGAATTCGCGGGTGATCAGCAGGCGTTCGTAGTTGTCGACGGCCTCGGTCAGCGATTGCGGGGCGTTGCTGGCGCCGGCCACGGCGTCGAGGTCGAGGCCGATGCCCAGGGCATGGCAGTCGGCGGCGTTGCGCAGTTCGCGGATGTTGCCCGGCCAGTCGCGGGCCATCAGGTTACGCAGATAGTCCGAGGTCAGCGCCGGCGGCGGCCGATTGTAGCGCTTGGCGGCCTGGAGCAGGAATTCGTCGTAGAGGGCCGGGATGTCCTCGCGCCGTTCGCGCAGCGGCGGGAGTTCGATGCGCACGACGTTGAGCCGGTAGTAGAGATCGGCGCGGAATTTGCCCTGGTCGGAGAGCAGCTTGAGGTCTTCCTTGCTGGCCGCGACGACCCGGCACGACACCGGAACGTGCAGGTTGGAGCCGAGCCGTTCGATGACCCGCTCCTGCAACACGCGCAGCAGCTTGATCTGCATGTTCATCGGCATCGATTCGACTTCGTCGAGGAAGAGCGTGCCGCCGCTGGCGTATTCGATCTTGCCGATGCGACGTTTCTGGGCGCCGGTGAAGGCGCCGGGCTCGTGGCCGAAGAGTTCGCTGTCGAGCAGGTTGTCGGACATGCCGCCGCAATTGAGGGCGACGTAGTTTTCCTGGCCGGGGTGCGCCAGGTCGTGCAGGCAGCGGGCGACCATTTCCTTGCCGGTGCCGGTTTCGCCGAAGATCAGCACGTCGACGGCGGCACCGGCGACGTCGAGGATCAGCTGGCGGACCTTGGCCATCTGCGGCGAGCGGCCGATCAGGCGGGATTCGATGTCGTCGCGATGGTCGAGGCGGCGACGCAGGGCGTCGACTTCGAGGACCAGTTCGCGCTTTTCCAGCGCCCGGCGGACGACGTCGACCAGATCGCCGGTCGAGAACGGTTTCTGCATGAAATCGTAGGCGCCGCTGCGCATCGCCTCGACGGCCAGCGTGACGTCGCCGTGGCCGGTGATGATGATCACCGGCAGGTCGGCATCGAGCTGGACGACCCAGCGCAGCAGGGCCATGCCGTCGATGCCGGGCAGGCGCATGTCGGTGACGACGATGCCGGGGTAGCCGGCCATCAGGCGGCGCTGTGCCTCCTCGGCCGAGGCCACGGCGTCGACGGCGATGCCGGCCAGTTGCATGGCCTGTTCGCAGCCGAGGCGGACATTGGGATCGTCTTCGACGAGGAGGACGGAGAGTTGGGGCTTCATGACGTCTCCTTTGCGGGAGCGGAAGCGGCCGGCGGCACGGCCGGCAGCAGGATGACGAAGCGCGCCCCGCGGCCCGGCGCCGGGCCGGCCAGCAGGTCGCCGCCGAAGTCGCGCAGGATGTCGCGCGAGATGGTCAAGCCGAGGCCGAGGCCTTCGCCCGGCTGCTTGGTGGTGAAGAAGGGCTCGAACAGGTGTTCCAGCGCTTTATCGGTGAAGCCGACGCCGCTGTCGCATACGGCCAGCGCCACCTGCCCGGATTCGGTGTGTTCGGCGGAGAAGCTCAGGCGCCGCTCGGGCACCTCGGCCATGGCGTCGATGGCATTGCCGATCAGGTTGACCAGCACCTGTTGCAGGCGGTTCTGATCGCACCAGGCGATCCATGAATTGGGCTCGAATTTTCGCTCGACCGTAACATGCTGCTTTTTCAGGCGCGCATCGAACAGGAAGAGCGCGGCATCGACCGCCTGCGCCACGTCGACCGCCGCCGACACGGCCGGCGATTTGCGGGCGAAGGTTTTCAGCGGGGTGATGATGCCGCCGGCCTGCTCGGCCAGCGAACCGACAATGCCGAGATTCTTTTCGGCGGTGGCGAAATCGCCGCGCCGCATGAACTCGACGGCGTTGGCCGACAGCGTGCGAATGGCGCCGAGCGGCTGGCTCAGTTCATGGGTGATACCGGTCGCCATCTGGCCGAGCACGGCCAGCTTGGCGGCCTGGACCAGTTCGTCCTGGGCGGCGCGCAGGGTCTGTTCGGCGCGCTGGCGTTCGGCGACCTCACGTTGCAGGCCGGCGACCGCTTCGGAGAGATCGGCGGTGCGGGCGGCGACCTTGCGCTCCAGTTCCTGGTTGGCCTGTTCGAGCATGGCGCGCGCCGCCTCGCGCCCGCGCGCCAGCCGCCGGCGCTGGCTGAGGAAGAGCAGCCAGAGCAGGAAGCAGCCGACAGCCGCGGCGGCCAGCGCGGCGTGCGTTGCCGCCTGGACATGGACCGGCCGCAGGTCGGAAAAGACGACGATGCGCCAGGCCGTGCCGGGCAGGTGGCGGCTCAGCGCAAGATAGGACTTGGCGCCCTGCAGCGGCCCGGGATCGCTCTTCAGCTGACGCGACAGGCGCACCACCGTGCCTTCCTGCGCGGCGTCGATGGCGATGTCCAGCGAGGTGACGCCAACCGGCTGACCGGCGAACTGCTCGCGGCTGATGCGCGCCAGTTCTTCAGGGCTTTTCGGCTGCAGCGTGGCGTAGCGCCATTCGGGCGGCGAGGCGAGCAGCACGACACCGCTGGCATCGACGATCAGGGCCGGCGCATCCTGGCCAAGCCAGCGCCGCTCCAGTTCGTGCAGGCTGGATTTGACGACGGCGACGCCGATCACCTTCCATTCCTGCGCCTCGTCGCGGATAGGCAGCGCGAAGAAGTAACCCGGCTCCTTGCGCACGTCGTCCACCGCGTAGCGTCGCCCCGGCGTGCCTGCGATGGCGGCGCGAAACAGCGGAACGTAGGAAAGGTCGGCGCCGAGCAGGTTGTCGGAAAAGATCCAGTCGCTGGACGCGACCACGCGGCCGCTGAGGTCGAGCACGAAAATGGCCGGCCCGCCGAGATGGTCGTTGAGCTTTTGCAGGAAATGGTTGGCCGCGCCGCGCAAGGCATCCTGCCGGTCGGCCGGAGCGCGCAGCAGGGCCAGCACGTCCGGGTTCAGTTCGACGGTGCTGGGGATCGAGGCGTGCCGCGTCACCTCGCTGTCGATGGCGGCGGCGAGGACGTCCAGCTGATGGCTGGCCTCGTCGCGCATCTGGGCAAAGCCCTGCCGCTCGGAGATCCGGTAGGCGAGCAGCGCCGTGACCACGAGCAGGACCAGCATGCCGACCAGCACCAGCACGTGGTGCGGCTTGGGCAGGGCGACCGGGATGGGCTGGCGGGTTTCGGGCATGCTCAGGCGGGAAATGAGGGCTTCAGTGTTATTAGGCGAAAATGGCCTGTTTTGGCGGGCGACCGTAGCATTTGGCGGCGCGGCGCTCAAATGCCGGCCATGAAACTGCGGATGCCCGAACCGACGAACTGGACGCCGATGCAAATAAGCAGGAAACCGGTCAGGCGGGCGATGACATTGATGCCTTCCGCCCCCAGCCGGCGCGACACCCAGCGCGCCGAACGGAGGACCAGCCAGATCAGCAGGCAGGTCGCGGCGATGCTGGCCACCGTGGCCGCATAGGCCAGCAGGCGACGCACGCCGCCGGCCAGTTCGGCGATCTCGCTGGAAATGCCGATCACCGTCGCCAGCGCCCCCGGCCCGGCGATGCCCGGCATGGCCAGCGGGAAAAACGCGAAGCTGCCGCTGCCGCCGCCCTGCACCGTGTCGCCGGTGCCGAACAGCATGCGGTAGCCGATCAGCGCCACGGTCAGTCCGCCGGCGATACGCAGGGCGCCGAAGGAAATGCCGAAGGCTTCGAGGATGAAGACACCGGCGAACAATCCGACAGTGAGCAGCAGGAAGCCGTAGAAACAGGCCCGCCGCGCTTCCTGCGAGGCGCTGCCGACTTCGAGGTCGGCCGCCAGCGTCAGGAAGACGGGAATCTTCGACAGCGGGTTGGTGATCGTCGCCAGGCTGACCAGACTGCCGAAGAAGAAGCTGATCGCCAGACGGTTCAGGCTATCGTCCATCAGGGACGGGCTCCAGGCGTTCAATGGTGAAGGATCTTGGCCAGAAACTGCTGCGCCCGCTGCGAACGCGGGTTGGCAAAGAAGGCCTCCTTGCTGTCGTCCTCGACGATGGCCCCCTGGTCCATGAAGATGACCCGGTCGGCGACACGCTTGGCGAAGCCCATTTCGTGCGTTACGCACATCATGGTCATGCCTTCGTGGGCCAGTTCGGTCATCACGTCGAGCACCTCGTTGACCATTTCCGGGTCGAGCGCCGAGGTCGGCTCGTCAAACAGCATGCAGATCGGGTCCATGGCCAGCGCCCGGGCGATCGCCACGCGCTGCTGTTGGCCGCCGGACAGCTGGCCGGGGAACTTGGCGGCCTGGGCCTTGAGGCCGACCCGGTCGAGCAGTTTGAGGCCCTTGTCCATCGCCTCTTCCTGGCTGCGGCCGAGCACCTTGACCTGGGCGATGGCCAGGTTCTGGGTGATGCTCATGTGCGGGAACAGTTCGAAGTTCTGGAAGACCATGCCGACGCGGGCGCGCAGCTTGGAGAGGTTGGTTTTCGGGTCGCCGACCGAGGTGCCGTCGACGATGATTTCACCGGCCTGGAAGGGTTCCAGGCCATTGACGCACTTGATCAGCGTCGACTTGCCGGAGCCGGAAGGGCCGCAGACGACGATGACTTCGCCCTTGCTGACCGAGGTGGTGCAATCCTTGAGCACCTGGAAGCTGCCGTAATGCTTGCTGACGTTGGCGATCTTGATCATGGGATGTCTCCTTGGGCGGCGCTCAGGCCGGGGTGTATTTTTTCTGGAGGCGCTTGACGATCTGTGAAGCGCTGAAGCAGATGACGAAATAGACGGCGCCGGCAAAAAGCAGCATTTCGACCAGCCTGCCGTCGCGGTCGCCAACCTTGTAAGCGGCGCCGAAGAAGTCGGCCAGTGCCGAGACATAGACCAGCGAGGTGTCCTGGAACAGGATGATGGCCTGGGTGAGCAGCAGCGGCACCATGTTGCGGAAGGCCTGCGGCAGCACGACGAGGCGCATGGCCTGGGCGTAGTTCATGCCAAGCGCCGAGGCGGCGGAAATCTGCCCCTTCGGCACGCTCTGGATGCCGGCGCGGATGATTTCGGAGTAATAGGCCGCTTCGAACAGCGCGAAGCCCATCATCGCCGAACTCAGGCGCAGATCGGTACCCGGCGGAAAATCGAGCAGCGTCTCGATGAAGCGCGGCACGATCAGGAAGAACCAGAGCAGCACCATGACCAGCGGCACGGCGCGGAACAGGTTGACGTAGCCGGCGGCAAACCACGACAGCGGCTTGATCGACGACAGGCGCATCATGGCAAGCAGGGTGCCCCAGACGATGCCGATGGCGACCGCCTGGGCAGTAATGACCAGCGAAATCTTCATGCCGTCCCACAGGAAGGGCATGGCGCCGGGAATGGAGGACCAGTCGAATTCGTAAGTCATGCTTACCTCCGGATATCGTCGCGAGCATGCCCGGATGCGAGGCGCACGGAGCGCAGCGACCGAGACATACCGTATTGGTAGGCGAGGGAGCGAGCACCGCGCAACGAAGCAGGCGGGCAGCGCAGTAGATAGACGGCGGTAAGCATTACTTGCCTCCGATATAGCCGGGAACCGCGATGCGCTTTTCGAACTTGTGCATCAGCGTCATCACGGTGACGTTGATGATGATGTAGGACAGCGTCACGGCAATGAAGGACTCGTAGGGCTGCGCGGTGTAATCGACCAGCTGGCGGCCCTGGGCGGCCAGTTCGAGGAGGCCGATGGTCGAGCAGACGGCGGAGTTCTTGAAGATGTTGAGGAACTCGGAGGTCAGCGGCGGCACGACCAGCCGGAAGGCCATCGGCAGCATCACGAAACGGTAGGTCTGCGGCAGCGTGAAGCCGAGCGCCAGGCCGGCGTTCTTCTGCCCCCGCGGCAGCGAGTTGATGCCGGCGCGCACCTGCTCGGCGACGCGGGCGCTGGTGAACAGGCCGAGGCAGACCATCGAGGCGAGGAACTGCTGGAGCACCGGATTGGACTGCTTGTAGGCATTGCCGATGCTGGCCGGCAACAGTTCGGGTAGCACGAAATACCAGATGAACAGCTGGACCAGCAACGGCACGTTGCGGAACAGTTCGACATAAGCGGTGGCAATGCCGGCCAGTGCCTTGTTCGGCACCGTGCGCAGGACACCGATCAGGGCGCCGAGCAGCAGGGCGATCACCCAGGCCGTCAACGACAACCCGATGGTCATTTTGAAGCCGGCGAACATCCAGCCCAGATAGGTGTCGTCCCCGCTCGCGCTCGGCTGCAGGAAGACGCCCCAATTCCATTGATAACCCATGACGGTCTCCTCAAGGATTGTTTTGCGCCCCTCGCCCGACCGCGGGAGAGGGGCCGGGGAGACTTATTCGAAGGCCTTGTCGTTCGGCGCCTTGAAGGCGGCCTTCATTTCGTCGGACAACGGCATGTTGAGGTTCAGGCCCTTGGGCGGAATCGGGTTCAGGAACCACTTGGCGTAGATCTTCTCGGCGTCGCCGGAAGTCAGCGCCTTGGTCAGCGCGGCGTCGACCACCTTCTTGAAGCCCTGGTCGTCCTTGCGCAGCATGCAGCCGTAGGCTTCCTTGGACTGGGCAGTGCCGGTGACGATCCAGTCGGCCGGCTTCTTGGCTTTGGCCATTTCACCGTAGAGCAGTGCGTCGTCCATCATGAAAGCGACGGCACGGCCAGTTTCCAGGGTCAGGAAGGCTTCGCCGTGATCTTTGGCGGAGATGACGTTCATGCCCATCTTCTTGTCTTCGTTCATCTTGCGGATCAGGCGCTCGGAGGTGGTGCCGGCAGTGGTCACCACGTTCTTGCCGGCGAGATCCGGGAAGTCCTTGATGCCGGAATCCTTCTTGGTCATCAATTTGGTGCCGATGACGAAAATCGTGGTCGAGAAGCCGACCTGCTTCTGGCGTTCGAGGTTGTTGGTGGTCGAACCGCACTCGATGTCGACCGTGCCGTTCTGGATCAGCGTGATGCGATTGGCGGAGGTGACAGGCATCAGACGGGTGTCGATCTTGGCCAGCTTCAATTCGGCCTTGATACCGTCGACGACCTTGAGCATCAGTTCATGCGAGTAGCCGATGACCTGCTGCTTGTCGTCGTAGTAGGAGAACGGAATCGACGATTCGCGATGACCCAGCGTGATACTGCCGGTGTCCTTGATCTTCTTCAGGGTGGCGGATTCCTGAGCCTGGGCCGGCAGGGTGGCAGCGACGCTCAGGGCGGTGGCAAGTGCGGCAGCAAGGGCAAGTCGTTTCATGTTGTCTCCTGTTTTGAAAGGAACCGCGGTCGGGCTCCGTTGGCTACTACTATGCAGCGAGCGTGCCAGAAAAGCGAGCCCGACAAAAAAGCACAAATGACTGATTTTTAGCTTGTTTTTACACAGACCAAGCAACAGGGTGTCGGATTTCCGTCAGCACCCGAAACTAGCCATCGGAAATCCGACAGCGGAATCGGTGCGATGGTTGCAAAATAGCCGCCCAAAATGGCGGCCTTTTTGATTGCTGGCGCCCGGACTGCCTTGGCGCTGCCCCTGCTCGATGGCGCCGAGAAACAGGTGCAGCGCGGTGTTCAGGATGTCCGGATCGGGCGCCAGGTGATAGCGCAAGCGCTTGGGCAGGGAGAGGACCCATTGCCGCACCGTCAATCGCGTTATGACATTTTGGTTCGCTTACTCATTGCGGCATAATGCCATAGTAATTTATACTGGCTCCAAGCCACCCCTGGAAACTCCGGTATGCAAATCACTCAACGTACCCGCCGCCAACCAATCGCACCCCTTCCGAGCCGGCGGAAGCTGGTAGCCGTGGTGCTGTTGCTGGCTTTCGTCATGCCACAGCTGCCGTTGGCGCAAGCGCAGGGCATCACCGAGCTAGGCACCTTAGGCGGCACTTATTCGTCGGCCACCGCCGTTTCCGCCGATGGCGCGGTCGTGGTTGGCGCTGCCGACATGGCCGGCAATACGGCACGCCACGCCTTCCGCTGGACCAGCGCTGGCATGGCCGACCTCGGTACATTAGGTGGCACATATTCGTCCGCCAACGCTGTGTCCGCCGATGGCACGGTTGTGGTCGGCACTTCCTACACCGCCGGCGACGTCGCGTACCACGCCTTTCGCTGGTCCCGAGCTGGCATGGCCGACCTCGGAACCTTCGGCGGCACGACTTCGTTTGCCAACGCCGCTTCCAGTAATGGCGCGGTCGTGGTTGGCGCTGCCTATACCGCCGGAGACGCGGCGCTCCGCGCCTTCCGCTGGACCAGCGCTGGCATGGTCGATCTCGGCACCCTCGGCGGCACGGCTTCATACGCCACCGCCATGTCCAACGACGGTGCGGTCGTTGTCGGCGCAGCCGACACAGCCGGCAACACGGCGCGCCACGCCTTCCGCTGGACCAGCGCTGGCATGGCTGACCTCGGTACCTTAGGCGGCACGACTTCGTCTGCCAACGCCGTTTCCGCCAATGGCGCGGTCGTGGTTGGCGGTGCCAACATCGTCGGCGACGCAGGGTACCACGCCTTCCGCTGGACCATGGCCGGCATGACCGACCTCGGCACCCTGGGCGGAAGTTCTTCAAACACCTTCGCCGTTTCCGCCGATGGCGCAGTCGTCGTCGGTTCTTCCTACACCGCCGGCGATGCGGAGTACCACGCCTATCGCTGGAGCAGTGCCGGCATGTCCGATCTCGGCACCCTCGGCGCCGGGAATTCAATCGCCGTTGCCGTTTCTGCCGACGGCGGGGTCGTAGTAGGTACTGCCTACACTATCGGCTCCAACGCGTTCCGCGCTTTCCGCTGGAGTAGCAGTGCCGGCATGCAGTCGGTGGAGGACTGGCTGCGTGGCGCCGGCGTAACAGTTGCCGGCGACATTACCTCCAGTGCAGCCGCCGTCAGCAGTGACGGCAGCGTCGTTGCGGGCGAGCTGGACAACGGCCGCGCCTTCATCGCCCGCGTCTCGTCCATTGGCAGCGGCCTCATCACGCTGGCCGACTTGCAGGCCGGCCTGGCAGGCACGGCGACTGGCGGCAGCACGGCGCTGGCGTCCACCAACCTGCTGATTAACGGCGCCCATAGCCATCCGCTGTCACACCGCGTGGCGGCCAGCCAAAATACCTTCTGGCTGGCCGGTGACTGGGGCCGTGACGACCACGGGAGCCGCGACGGTCACCTCGGTCTCGCCGAAGTCGGGGTCGGCCGCAATTTCGGGCCAGCGCAACTGAACCTTGCGGTCGGCCAGACCTGGGCGAATCAAAACCTCGCGCTGAACGGTAGCGCTCAAACCGACGGCAGTTACCTGCAGGTCGAAGCGCTAATCCCCATTGCCGGGACGCTGTGGGCTACGCTGGGCGGCTACGGCCATTGGGGTACGGCCAACCTCAAGCGCGGCTATGGCAACGCCGGCAGCCCAGACGCTTCGACCGCCAGTCCGGACGTTAATAGCCGGGGCCTGCGCGCCCGGCTCGACTGGGAGAACGCCTGGCGTTTCGCCAAGATCAACTTCGCGCCCTACGCCGATCTGAGCTACGCCGAATCGAAGCTGGATGCCTATACCGAGACCGGCGGCGGCTTCCCGGCACGCTTCAATTCGCGCAAGGAAAAAGTGACTGAACTGCGCATCGGCCTTAATGCGGCAAGTGCCCTGGACAACGGCATGCGCCTGCTCGGCACGCTGGAGGCGGCGCACCGCTTCGAACAGAGCGGCGCACGGACCTCGGGCGAGGTAATCGGGCTGTTTGGCTTCAACCTCGACGGCCACAAGAACCAGCGCAACTGGCTGCGAGCCGGCGCCGGTGTTGAAGGCAAGTTGGCCGACGGCATGGCGTCGCTGTGGCTCAACGCGACCACCAAGGGCGAGACCCCTTCGGCCTGGCTGGCCGCGAGTTGGCAGAAGGCGTTCTGAATTTTCCGCTATATGCTGACGCCAGCAAGTTTGGGTTCTTGTATTGCAGTGTAGCGAGCGGCGATATGGATCAAACGATCCAGAATATCCGCTTTTCAAAGCTCGCTACTTCCGGCATGAGTCGAGAGCACCTATTCGCCGACCGAGAAACCTGCCATTCAGGGCCGCTCATAAATGAGCGGCAGTTTTCCAGCGCATTGCAGCCTGAGTCAGGCCGAAGGCGGAAAGTCGGCTTTGGCCGAGGAGTTCGCGTTCAGAAAACGCTCTGGGCGTCCGCTGGGCTCAGTAAGCTGCCGTTGCGCCGTCCGAGCGACGAAGGTCCGCTGAGGGCACGTTGCAGACACCACCATCCCCAATGTCATCGCGAGCAAGCGATTCACTCCCAGTCAAATCGCCACACCGCCTTCGGCTTTGACATCGACATCCTCGACGATCCCGCGGTCTCTCACCTCGATTTGCCGAAACTCCAAGCCTGCACTCCGGATGAGCTCCTTTGCGCCTGTATCTCCACGCAGTGTCGACAAACCCCCGTACCACTTGGCCCCAAACGCCACCGGATGACCGCGCACACCGTTGCAAACCGGCGCGACGATGGAACCTCCCGCCTGGAGCGCCTGCGAAATCAAGCGATGAGTTTCCGGCTTGATGCACGGCATGTCCCCCAGGGCGATCATCCATCCGCCTGCGTCCGGCGCTGCCCGCACCCCGGCGGCCAGACTGTGACCCATGCCTTGAGCTGCGTCGTGGGCGACGATCACCTCGCACCCCGCTTTGGCCAGCAGGTCGGCGAGTTTGTCGTCACCGGGACGGGTGACAGCGACGACGCGGTCGAGGGCGGCACGTAGGGAACGTGCCGCGGCAACACCCATGGGCGTGCCATCGGCCAGCGGATGCAGAAGCTTGTCGCCGCCGAAGCGGCAGCCGCTGCCGGCGGCCAGGAGGATGCCGACGATGTTGCCCATGCTCAGCCGACTTGGCAGCCGGCGCTCCGTAGGCACCCAGCAGGCGGCGAAGCTTCGCCGGCGGACAGCGGCTGGCCGGACCGGGCGACAGCGCCGTTCTTCACCGCCGTCATCTCCGCCAGGATGGCGACGGCGATTTCCGGCGGGGTGTGGCTGCCGATGGGCAGACCGACGGGGCCGTGAAGGCGGGCGATTTCCGCTTCCGAGAGGTCGAAGTATTGCAGCAGCCGTTCCCGGCGCTTGGCGTTGTTGGCGCGGGAACCCAGGGCGCCGACGTAAAAGGCGGGGGATTTGAGGGCTTCCAGCAGGGCCAGGTCGTCGAGCTTGGGGTCGTGGGTCAGCGCAACCACGGCGCTGTGGGGGTCGAGGGCGAGTTCGACGACCACATCGTCCGGCATGCCGGCGACCAGGGAGGCGCCGGGGACGGCCCATTCCGCGGTGTATTCCACCCGCGGGTCGCAGATCAGCACCCGGTAGCCAAGGGCCTGGGCCATGGGGGCCAGGAAACGGGAGATCTGGCCGGCGCCGATGAGGAGCAGGCGCCAGGCCGGGCCGTGCACGGTGAGGAGGCGCTGGCCGTCCCAGGCCATGGCGTCGCCGCGGCTGCCGGTACCGACGGTGGCGGTGCCGGTGGCGAGGTCGATGGTGCGCAGGGCCAGTTGGCCGGCGGCGATGCGGGCGGCCAGTTCCACCAGGCCCGCGACGTCGGGCGCTGGCTCGATGACCAGTTCCACGGTGCCGCCGCAGGGCAGGCCGAAGCGCCGGGCTTCTTCGGCGGTGACGCCGTAGCGCACCACCTGGGGGGCGGTACCGGCGAATTCACCGGCGGCCATGCGGGCGATGAGGTCGTCCTCGAGGCAGCCGCCGGAAACGGAGCCCTGGACCAGGCCGTCGTCACGCAGGGCCATCCAGGCGCCGGGCGGACGGGGGGCCGAGCCCCAGGTGCGTGCCACGGTGGCCAGGGCGAAGCGGTGTCCCGCCAACCCCCAGCGGCGGGCGGCGTCGAGGACTTGGCTGTCGAGACTGTCCATGTCAGGCCTCCTGAAGGGCCGCCCCGAAGGGCGTAGCTGGGGTTTCGCGGAGCACTGCTCCGCGCCAGCGAAGCCGGCCAGCCATGCATAGCTGGCCGTGGAACGCCTGCGCCCCCTTGGGGGGATTGAGGCGGGAATTCGCAAAGTGCTGCTTTGCGCCGCCGAGCCGGGCTTGCCATGCAGGGCAAGCCCTCCGCGATACCGATGAGCGTGGGGGTCGTTTCATTTCAGGCAGTCAGTTCGACGGTACGCAGGGGCAGCCGGGTCAGGGCCTTGCCCGTGGCCGCCAGGATGGCGTTGGCGATGGCCGGCGCCACGGGGGGTACGCCGGGTTCGCCGATGCCCGAGGGCGGCGCAGCCGACGGCACGATATGCACTTCCACCCGAGGCATCTCGTTGATGCGCAGCAAGGGGTAGTTGCCGAAGTTGTCCTGCTCCACCTGCCCGTCCTTGAGGGTGATTTCGCCGTAGAGCACGGCGGAGAGGGCGAAGCCGACGCCGCCTTCCACCTGGGCGCGGACGTTGTCCGGATTGATGGCGACACCGCAATCCACGGCGGCGACGATGCGGTCCACCCGGACACTGCCGTCCTTGGCCACGGTCACCTCGGCCACCTGGGCAACGTAGGAGTGGAAGGATTCATGGACCGCCACGCCCCGGCCGCGACGCTCGCCGGCCTTGCCCGGCTTCAGGGGCGTGCCCCAGCCGGCCTTTTCGGCGGCCAGCTTGAGGACGCCGGCATGGCGCGGATGGGCGGCCAGTAGTTCCAGGCGCAGGGCCACCGGATCCTTGCCCATGGCAGCGGCCACCTGGTCGAGGAAGGCTTCCGTGGAAAAGGCGGTATGGGAGGAGCCCACCGAGCGCCACCACAGCACCGGCACGCCGATGTCGGTAGGGGTGTGCAGGTCCACCTTGAGGTTAGGGATGGCGTAGGGCAGGTTGGCGGCGCCTTCCACGGAGACGCCGTCGATACCGTCCTTGACCAGCATTTTCTCGAAGGGGGACCCGATGAGAATGGACTGCCCCACCAGGCGGTGGCGCCAGCCGACCAGCTTGCCGTCGGCGTCAATGGCCGCCTCCAGGGCATGGTGGAACAGCGGCCGGTAGTAGCCGGCCCGCATGTCGTCCTCCCGCAGCCAGACGAGCTTGACCGCGGGGTTACCAGATATCTTGCCGTTGATGGCCTTGACGATGTGGGCTGCCTCCAGCACGTAGTCGGCGTCCTTGCTGGCGCGGCGGCCGAAGCTGCCGCCGGCGTAGAGGGTGTGGATGGTGACCTGCTCGGGCTTCAAACCGAAAAGGCCGGCCAGGGCGTATTGGTCGCCGGTGTGCATCTGCTCGCCGTTCCATACCTCGCAACCGTCGGCGGAGAGGCGGATGACGCAGTTCATGGGTTCCATGGCGGCATGGGCGAGGTAGGGGAAGTCGTAGCTCGCCCGCACCACCTTGGCCGCCTTGGCGAAGGCAGCGTCGGCATCGCCCGCGCTATGGGCCACCTGACCGGGGGTCTTGGCCAGCTCGCGGTAGCGGTCGAGGATTTCGGCGCTGCCCAGTTTGAAGGCCTTGCTGTCGTCCCAGGTCACGGCCAGGGCATCACGGCCCTTCTTGGCGGCCCAGGTGTCGGTGGCCAAGACGGCGACGCCTTGCGGAATCTGGACCACCTCGACGACGCCCTTCACGCCCTTGGCGCGGACGGCATCGAAGGATTTCACCGTGGCTCCGAAGCGGGGCGGATGGGCGACCACCGCCACCAGCATGCCGGGAAGCAAGACATCCTGGGTGAATTGGGCCTTGCCGTTGGTCTTGTCGGCGGAGTCGCGGCGGTTGGCCTTCTTGCCGATGAGGCGGAAGTCCTTCGGGTCCTTTAGATTGACCTCTGCGGGAACGGGCTCCCCTGCCGCAGCCTTGGCCAGTTGGCCGAAGGTGGCGCGATGCTTGGAGGCCGGGTGGCTGACGACGCTGTCGTGCACCACGATCTCGCCGGCCGGTACCTTCCACTGCTGGGCGGCGGCGCTCACCAGCATGGCGCGGGCGGCGGCGCCGGCCTTGCGCATCTGTTCCCAGGAATTGGCCATGGCGGTACTGCCGCCGGTACCCTGGGCCGGGCCCCAGAAGAGGTTGTTGTAGCGCTTGGCATCGGCCGGGGCGCCTTCGACGCGCACGGTCTTCCAGTCGGCGTCGAGTTCTTCGGCCACCAGGGTGGCGAGACCGGTGTAGGTGCCCTGGCCCATTTCCAGGTGCTTGGAGAGTACGGTCACGGTGTTGTCGGTGCCGATGCGCAGGAAGGCGTTAGGCTCGAAGGTGACTGGGGCGGCCAGCCCCTCCCCGGCCTTGCCGGGGCCGGCATTGGCGGCGATTGCCGTGGGCAGGACGAAGCCGAGGGTGAGGCCGGCACTCCCCTGGAGGAAGCGGCGGCGGCTGAGGTTGGCGATGGCGATATCGGTCATGCTGTTCTCCTCAAGCCAGGGTCTTGGCGGCTTCGTGGATGGCAGCGCGGATGCGCTGGTAAGTCGCGCAACGGCACAGGTTGCCGGCCATGGCGCTGTCGATGTCGGCATCTGTGGGGCGCCGGTTGGTGGCCAGCAGGGCCACCGCGCTCATGATCTGGCCGGACTGGCAGTAGCCGCACTGGACCACGTCCAGCTTGCGCCAGGCTTCCTGTACCGCCTTGCCGATGCGCTGCTGGTCCACCGCCTCGATGGTGGTCACCTTGCGCCCGGCCACGGAGGAGGCGGGCACGCTGCAGGCCCGGGTTGGAACGCCGTCCACATGGACGGTACAGGCGCCGCACAGGGCCTGGCCGCAGCCGTACTTGGTGCCGGTGAGATGCAGGGTGTCGCGCAAGACCCAGAGGAGCGGCGTGTCGGGGGCGACATCCGCCTGATAGGGTTTGCCATTGATGTTGAGGGGGATCATGGGGGACTCCATCGGGATGGGGATGCGGTTCGGGAGCAGAATTCTGACCGCGGGTGGAGCAAATCTATCCCAGAGCGAGGATGGCAGCATTGCCCGATCCTGCGGATTTATTGCCTGATCCTGCTAATCCGCCCTTGCTGCTTCCCCGCGTATCGGCATTCCCCGGTAAGCTCATGCCTGGATAGCGCCGAGGAAATCCCCGTGAATACACGCGACCACACCGCAGACCACGCCTCTGCCTCAGAATGGCGGCAAGTCGAACTCGCCGCCTTGATTGAACGATATTGCGGCTACGTCGACAACCTGCACGAGACTCCGGTCCCGCGGCTGTCCTTCTACCGGACGACGACGACCCACGGACCGATGTGCGGCGTCTATCGCTCGGTGCTCGCCGTCATGCCCCAGGGGGCCAAGCGGGTCATCCTGGGAGACGAAGCCTACGTCTACGACAAACAGCATTACTTGCTGACTTCGGTGGACCTGCCGGTGATGGCGCAGGTCGTCGAAGCTTCGCCGGAAAGGCCGCTCCTGTGCGCGGTGCTCGATATCGATCTGCGTCAGGTCGGCGAATTGCTGGGTGATCTCGCGCAACGGGCTCCAGCGGCGCCACTACCCCGGGGCATGGGTGTCAGCCGCCTCGACGAAGGTCTGGCCGAAGCCATGCTGCGCCTCGCCCGCCTGGTGGAAGCACCCCGGGACATTCCGGTGCTCGCCCCCCTGGCGGAGCGGGAAATCCTGTACCGCCTGCTGGTCGGCGAGCAGGGCGCCCGCCTGCGTCACACCCTGCTGGCGGACAGCCAGGGGCACCGCGTCGCCCGGGCCATCGGCTGGGTCAAGGACAACTTCCACCAGCCGCTGTCCATCGATGCCCTGGCCGACCGGGTCAATATGAGCACTTCGTCCCTGCACCACCACTTCAAGGCCCTGACGGCCATGAGCCCCCTGCAGTACCAAAAGCACATCCGCCTGCAGGAAGCCCGGCGCCTGCTGTTGGCCGAACCCGTGGATGCCGCCACCGTCGCGCGTCGGGTGGGCTACGAGAGCCCCTCCCAGTTCAGCCGCGAATACCGCCGCCTGTTCGGCGCCCCCCCAGGACAGGACGCAGCCCGGCTGCGGCAAGGGTAAGCGGCGACCGGCGCGGTCAGCGGGGTCGATCCGCGGCGGGCAGTCCCAGCCTGTGCCAGGCCAGCATGCCTCCGCGCAGATTGGCCACCCGCTCCCAGCCCGCCTGGCGCAACAGCGCCGTTGCCTGCCCGGAGCGCATCCCCGAGTGGCAGACCGCGACCAGGGGCCGCTCCTTGGGCACACGCTCCAGGGAATCCTTCAGTTCCGCGAGGGGGATGCACAACGCACCGGCGATGGGAGCGAGGGCGCCGCCAAGTTCCTCGCGGCTGCGAACGTCGAGAATCTGAACTTCCGCAAGGTGCTCGGAAACCCACTCGGAATCGATCTCGAGGAATCCGCCGTAGGTCTGGCGCACCGGCGCCCAGTCGGCGGGCTGGGGAACCTTGCCATCTTCCGGCCGCCCCGAACGCTGGTTGGCCGGCAGCGCGATGGCGAGCTGCTTGGGGTGCGGCAGGTTGAGGTTTTCCATGAAGCCGACGAAATCCCTCTCGTCGGCCTGGCCACCGATGCGGGGATTGTAGGCCCGCTCCTCGCCCACCGACGACGCGGTGCGGCCACTGTAATCATGGGCCGGCAGAATCAGACAATCGGCGGGGAGCGTGAAGAGCTGTTCGGTGATCGAACGATAGAGGATGTGCGCGTCGCCCTTCTGGAAATCGCAGCGACCGGCACTGCGGATCATCAAGCTGTCGCCGGTGAAGGCCAGACTGCGGTCGTCACTGACGTAGCTGAGGCAGCCGACGGTGTGTCCCGGGGTGGCGAGGACATCGAGATGGCGGCTGCCGAAGGCGATCCGGTCGCCGTGTTCCAGGTGTAGATCGGCACCCCGGACATCGGCGTAGCGTCGTGAAATGCCGATGGGGCAGCGCGTGGCCTGCTGCATCAGCCAGGCACCGGTCACATGGTCCGCATGGCAATGGGTATCGAGAACGGCCACCAGTTGCAGACCCAACTCCTCGACCAAGGCCCGATCGCGGCGGTGCTGCTCGAAGACCGTGTCTATGATCACCGCCTTCCGGGTCTGCGGATCGCCCAGGAGGTAGGTATACGTGGACGAGCCGGCGTCGAAGAGCTGCCGGAAAACAAGGTCGCCGAACATGGGTTCCTCCGCGGCGAGGGGCTGATGGAGCGACTCTAGTCCCGGCAGGCACTCAGGGCAAGACGCCAGACTGCTGCAGGAGCCAGGGGGCCGGAGGTTCCCGGCTCACCCCGTCGCCTCGATCTTACTCCTCGTCCTCGTGCAGCTGGAACTTGCTCGACAACTGTTGCTGCACCGCAGGCGGCACCGCAGCGTAGCGGGCGAACTCGATGGTGTAGCTGCCCTGGCCTCCGGTGAGGGACTTGAGCCTCGACTGGTAGTCGTTGAGCTCGGCGAGCGGAACTTCGCCTGTGATGGCGGCCATGCCGTGGCCGCGGCCGTCGGTGCCCGTGATATGGCCGCGGCGGCCGGAAAGGTCGCCGGTCAGATCGCCGATGGCGTCTTCCGGGACGACGATCTCGATGGTGACGATGGGCTCCAGCACAATGGGTCGGGCGGCGCGGATGGCCTCGATGACCGCCTTGCGGCCGGCGGTGACGAAGGCGACTTCCTTGCCGTCGACGGCGTGGGTCTTGCCGTCATAGACCGTGACCTTGAGGTCCTCCACAGGAAAGCCAGCGACGACCCCTCCTTCCAGAGCCTGGCGCACGCCCTTTTCCACCGCCGGCATGAAGACGCCGGGGATGACCCCGCCCTTGACGGCATCGACGAACTCAAAACCCTCGCCGCGACTCTTGGGCTCGATCTTGAGGTGCACCTCGCCGAACTGTCCGGCACCGCCACTCTGTTTCTTGTGGCGATGCATGGCCTCGCCTGCAGCGGTAATCGTTTCGCGGTAGGGAATCAGCGGCGGCTTGGTGTCCACCTCCAGCTTGTACTGGGCCACCATCTTGGTCAGCTTGGACTTGAGGTGGATTTCGCCCAGGCCGCGGATGACGGTTTCGTTGGTATGGGGGTGGCGCTCGACGACGAAGGTGGGATCTTCCATGGCCAGCTTGCCAAGGATGTCGAAGAGCCGCTGCTCGTCTCCCTTCTTCTTGGTTTCCACGGCCAGGCCGGCCATCGGACGGGGAAAATCGAGGGGGACCAGGTGAATGTGGTCCTCGTCATGGGAATCGTGGAGGACGCAGTCGAACTCGATTTCCTCGACTTTGGCGATGGCGCCGATGTCGCCCGGCACCAGCTCGTCCACCTCGACGGTGTCCTTGCCCTGGAGCTGATACAGGTGGGCCACCTTGAAGGGACGCTTGCCGTCGCCGACGAAGAGCTGCATGTCCTTCTTTAGCGTGCCCTGGTGAACGCGGAAGATGCCGATCTTGCCCATGTAGGGGTCGGCCACGACTTTGAAGACGTGGGCCAGGACGTGCTTGGCGGGGTCCGGCTCGGCATGGAAGGCTTCGGCGGCCTTGCCGCCGCTCCCGCCGGGTTCGCCCTTGTAGAACGGGGGCGGATTGCCCTCGGCCGGGTTGGGGGCGAGGCTCGCGAGGACGTGGAGCAGCTCCTTGATTCCGGCCCCCGTCTTGGCCGAGGTGAACAGGACGGGGATCAGGTGCCCCTCCCGCAAGGCCTTTTCAAAGGGGGCATGGAGGTCGGCGGCGCTGGGATCGGCGCCGTCTTCCAGGTACTGGGCCAGCAAGTCTTCGTCCTCTTCGACAATCTGGTCGATCAGTGCACGGTGGGCGGCGGCGACGGATTCGAAATCGGCATCGCCGGAATCGTGCTCCAGCACTTCCACCACGTCGGCAGAACCATGGGCGGGCAGGTCGAGAATCATGCAGGCCTTGCCGAAGCGCTCCCGGATGTCGGCCACGAGACCGGGGAGGTCGAGATTCTCGGCGTCGATCTTATTGACGACGATCATCCGACAGAGCTTGCGCTCCGCGGCGCAGCGCATCATGCGCTCGGTCATCAGTTCGATGCCGGTCTGGGCATTGATCACCACCAGAGCCGTATCCACCCCGGCCAGGGCAGCGATGGCCTGGCCGGCGAAATCCGGATAGCCCGGGGTATCGACCAGGTGGACGTGGGTGCTTTCATAGGGGAAATTGACCACGGCCGATGTCAGCGAATGACCGGCCTCCTTTTCCAGCGGATCGGCGTCGCAGACGGTGCTGCCCTTGTCGACGCTGCCCTTGGCGTTGATGGCGCCGGTAGCGAAGAGCAGGGCCTCGGCGAGGCTGGTCTTACCCGATGCGCCGTGCCCGACGAGGGCGACGGAGCGCAGGGTTTCGGTAGTGTATTTGGGCATTGTGGTCTCCCGTTACTTGTTGGAATCCGGAATGGGCGCTTGCACACCCGCAGCCACCAAGCGCTTGGCAAAGAAGGGGCCGGTGCCGTAAAGCAGGCCTGCCGCAAGGGCCATGAGGAGCAGCCCGGCGCCAAGCTGCTTGCCGGTCTTGGCGTTGCCTTCCCAGTGACTGACGAAAAACCGGTACAGGCCGATGGCATGGATCACGCCGGCCGGGGCGGCGAGCCAGCGGGCCACGACCAGGGGCTCGGGAACGGCCATAAAGGGCTGGGCGATGACCAGCACCGCGAAGGGAAGCGCGACCACGGCGAGCGGAACGACGGCCACCGCCAGAAGCCAGGGGCGCCCCGCGCCAAAGGCGGCGGGAATGACGTTGATGTATCCCACCAGGGCCAGCGAAAAACCGATCGCCGCCGTGAGGGCAACGAGGGCGACGAACAGCGCGAACCAGAGGTCCATTACTTGCGGACTTTCTCGGGACGCTTCCAGCCGGGCATGCTGATCTGGCGAACCCGCGACAGGGTCAGGGAATCCGGCGGCGCATCGGCGGTCAGCGTCGTCCCTGCGCCCAGCGTCGCTCCGCGGCCCACGGTGACTGGGGCCACCAATTGGGTGTCGGAGCCGATGAACACGTCGTCCTCGATGATGGTCTTGTGTTTATTGGCGCCGTCGTAGTTGCAGGTGATGGTTCCCGCGCCGACGTTCACCCGCTCGCCGATGACCGCATCGCCTACGTAGGCCAAGTGGTTGGCTTTGGACTGGGCGGCAATTTTGCTGTTCTTGACCTCGACGAAATTGCCGATATGCACTTCAGGTCCCAGCTCGGTCCCCGGTCGCAGACGGGCGAAGGGGCCGATCACCCCATCCGGTCCGACGACCGCGTCGTCCAGGTGACAGTAGGCGGCAAGGCGCGTTCCGGCGGCGATCTTCACATTTCGAAGCACGCAGTACGGGCCGACTTCGACGGCATCGGCGAGTTCCACCTTGCCCTCGAAGACGCAGCCGACGTCGATGGCGACGTCCCGCCCACAGCTCAGGACGCCCCGGACGTCGATGCGATTGGGATCGGCGAGGCGCACGCCCTGAACCAGAAGGGCGTCGGCGATGTTGCGTTGATGAACCCGTTCGAGCTCGGCGAGTTGGACCTTGCTGTTCACCCCCAGCACCTCCCATTCGCCGTCTGGCTGGGCGGTGTGGACAGGAAGGCGCTCGGCCACCGCCAGGGCGACGATGTCGGTCAGGTAGTACTCGCCCTGGGCATTGTTGTTGGACAGGCCCTTCAACCAAGCCTCAAGACGGTCCGAGGGAATGGCCATGATGCCGGTATTGACTTCCCGAATGGCCTTTTCCTCGGATGTCGCGTCTTTCTCCTCAACTATGCGCACCACGTGGCCCGAGGCATCGCGGACGATGCGGCCGTAGCCGGTAGGGTCAGCAAGGTTTACGGTGAGGATGGCCAGACCATCCCTGCCTGCCTGCAACAGACGCTTGAGGGTGCTAGCCTTGGTCAGCGGTACGTCACCGTAAAGAACCAGAGTCTGCCCTGCCGTGGACAGGGCGGGGACCGCCTGCATCACGGCGTGGCCGGTCCCCAGTTGGGGCTCCTGCTTGGCCCAGTCGAGATCCGGCGCTTGCAGGGCATTGCGGACCGCCTCACCGCCGTGGCCATAAACGACTACGATGCGGCTGGCACCCAGTTCCCGGGCGGTGTCGATGACGTGCTGGGCAAGCGCTTTTCCGGCGACGGGATGAAGGACCTTAGGGAGATTGGAGTGCATGCGCTTGCCTTGGCCGGCAGCGAGAATGACGATGTTCATGGGAATTGAGGGAATCAGAGGGGCCGGGGTCTAACCGGCCGGGGTTTCAGGCGATCTTCTTCTCTTCCTGGCCGGCGAGGATGTCGTTCAGCACCTGCTTGCCGCGAGGCGAGACGAACCAATGCAGGACATTCTTTTCGTTGATCCGGGTCTCGATGACGCCGAGGTTCTTCATGAGCGTCAGCCGCTGACTGACAAATTCGCGACCCAAGCCGGTGCGCTCGCAAACGGCAGCGAGATTGCCGTA